>RCUH01000026.1_pt1 | contig 297155 bp, 251 predicted proteins | sample 2166191 | NCBI WGS metagenome assembly RCUH01 (sample SAMN09932848, study PRJNA488358) | compost metagenome | feature: garden; material: soil; isolation source: compost soil in an enriched community after 214 h of incubation | place: Germany: Experimental Botanical Garden Goettingen | collected...
ATTGATTGATTGATTGATTGATTGATTGATTGATTGATTGATTGATTGATTGATTTTGAAAACAGCGTAGGTCTGATTTGGCAGCGATTTGTCTTATCCGAAGTATTGTGTAGGCGTGGGGATGTATTTACTTCGTAACATTTTGATAGTGAATCATCTCATGCGAACAACTTTTTTGCTGTTCAACTGTTATTAGGCTATAACCATCTATAAAAAGGAGGTATGTTATGAACCTGATACACAAAATTGAACATTGGGGCGATGCTCATCACCCACAATGGATTGATTACCTAAGAATAGCTTTAGGGGTCGTTATTTTTGCCAAAGGTGTAAGTTTCGTAAATGATAGGGATGTTGTTCAACATATGATTGAGCAAAGTAGTTTCCACTTATCATCATGGGGTGCTGTTCACTATGTGGTTTTTACCCATTTGGTGGGCGGGTTATTCCTAATTTTAGGTTTTCAAACCCGTTTGGCCTCACTACTGCTATTTCCGGTACTGGTAGGGGCTGTATTTTTTGTTAATATCACCCACGGGTTTAGTTATTTGAATTCCGAATTGTGGCTTTCTATAGTCGTATTCTTCTTGCTGATCTTTTTTATGGTCATGGGCTCTGGAAAATACTCCCTAGATCAAATGATGAACAAACCAGGATACAAAAGGGATATCTAAAAAAAAGCTCCTTCATGCATGAAGGAGCTTTTCTTTTTTTATTTGCCTTGCTCGTCAATCCATTGGCGTGCATTAACGAATGCTTCAATCCAAGGAGAAACTTCGTCCTGACGACCTTTTGGATAATTTGCCCAATGCCATTGGAACACCGAACGCTCAATATGTGGCATAGTAGCCAAGTGGCGTCCAGTCTTATCGCAGACCATTGCTGTATTATAGTCCGAACCATTTGGGTTATGCGGATATTGCTCATACGCATATTTTGCAACGATATTGTATTGCTCTTCAGCATACGGAAGGTTGAATTTTCCCTCCCCATGTGAGATCCAAACACCCAATGTACTTCCTGCCAGTGTCGATAACATGACGGAATTGTTTTCCTGAACTTTTACAGATACAAAGTTTGACTCGTGTTTTCCGGAAGTATTGTGTAGCATTTTTCCGTGGATTTCATGCTCAGGATTGATCATCTCAAGTTCCATAAATAACTGACAGCCATTACAGATACCAACAGAAAGTGTATCCGGACGAGCAAAGAAATCGGTTAGGGCTTTTTTCGCTTTTTCATTGTAAAGGAAAGCGCCGGCCCAACCTTTTGCCGAACCCAATACATCTGAGTTCGAGAAACCACCTACAGCACCGATAAATTGGATGTCTTCCAATGTCTCGCGACCAGCGATCAAGTCGGTCATGTGAACATCTTTTACATCAAAACCTGCCAAGAACATGGCATTTGCCATTTCGCGTTCGGAGTTGGAACCCTTCTCACGAAGGATTGCAGCTTTCGGACGAGCTTTAGTTCCGTCAATATGAGGTTTCTTACCATCAAATTGACTCGGGAAAGTAAAGGCTAGCGGTTGATTTTTATAATTATCGAAACGTTGTTGTGCTGTTCCATTTTTAGATTGCTTTGAATCCAAAAGGAATGATGTTGTAGACCATACATCACGTGTTGCTGCGACATCAAAGCTGAATACCGCTTCTTGATTTTTAATCGTTACCGTATTACCTTCGGTCACCTGACCAATTTTAACCGCGTCTACAGCAGCTGCCTTGACAATTGCTTCAAAAGCAGCGTCGTCTTTCGCCTGCAGGACAAGTGCGATATTCTCATTAAAGAAGGCTTTTACGCTATCCGATTCATTTAATGCTGAAAGGTCATAGTTGGCGCCAAGATTAACATCGGCAAAGGTCATTTCCAATAAGGTGGTAATTAAGCCCCCCGATCCGACGTCGTGACCAGCTTCGATCTGTCCTTCGTTAATTAATTGTTGTACGGTATTGAATGCTGTTTTGAAATAAGCAGCATCTTGAATGGTCGGTACTTCAGTACCTAATTTATTGATGATTTGCGCAAATGACGAACCGCCTAATTTGAACTGATCTTTTGATAAGTTGATGTAATAGATCGATCCGGCCTTTTTGTTCAGCACAGGTTCTACCACTTTTGTGATATCAGTACAATTTCCTGCGGCAGAAATGATCAATGTGCCTGGGGCAATGACGTTTTCGCCGTTTGGATATTTTTGCTTCATCGACAAAGAATCTTTTCCCGTTGGGATATTGATTCCCAATGCAATGGCAAAATCCGAGCAGGCTTTAACAGCTTGGTATAAGCGCGCATCTTCTCCCTCATTATTGGCCGCCCACATCCAGTTGGCCGATAGGGAGATTCCCGCAAGGCCATTTTTGATTGGTGCAAATACGATGTTGGAAAGCGATTCGGCAATAGCCGTTCTACTTGCCGCCGCCGGATCCACCAAGGCAGCAACAGGGGAGTGACCTATTGTTGTCGCAATACCTTCTTTACCTTTATAGTCAAGAGCCATAACACCGACGTTGTTCAACGCCAATTGCAATGGACCTGCACATTGTTGTTTGGCAACACGGCCACCAACACAACGGTCTACTTTATTGGTTAACCAATCTTTCGAAGCAACAGCTTCCAGTTGTAATACTTGGTTTAAGTAGTTTGGAATGTCGGCTGCATCATAAGCAAGATCAGCATAATTGCGAACTACGGTTTTATCGCGCATGAAAGTTTTTGGCGATGAACCAAAGAAATCTTCAAGGGCGTAATCCATTGGTTTTTCACCTGTACTTTTCGATTCGAAAGTAAAGCGGTGGTCGCCAGTGACATCACCTACAGTGTACATTGGTGCACGTTCGCGATCTGCAACACGTTTTAACGTTTCAATATCATCTTCAGCGATCACAAGTCCCATACGTTCTTGCGATTCATTACCGATAATTTCTTTTGCCGATAATGTAGGATCTCCTACAGGAAGTGCATCCAGGTCAATTAAACCTCCCGTCTCTTCAACAAGTTCAGATAAACAGTTTAAGTGGCCACCTGCACCATGATCATGGATAGAGACAATTGGGTTATGATCGGACTCTACTAAGCCACGAACAGCATTCGCTGCACGTTTTTGCATTTCGGGATTGGAACGTTGAATCGCATTAAGCTCAATTCCGGAGCCAAATGCTCCTGTATCTGCAGAAGATACTGCAGCTCCACCCATTCCGATGCGGTAATTTTCACCACCTAGGATAACAACTTTATCACCAGTTTTTGGCGTATGTTTTTTCGCTTGATCCAGTTTTCCATAGCCAACACCACCAGCTTGCATAATGACTTTGTCGTAGCCAAGTTTACGGCCATCTTCTTCATGCTCGAAGGTCAATACAGAACCCGTAATTAGGGGCTGCCCAAACTTATTACCGAAGTCAGAAGCACCGTTGGAAGCTTTGATCAGGATGTCAACTGGGGTTTGGTATAACCATTGACGCTCTTGCATCGCATTTTCCCATGGGCGTGTTTTGTTGAGTTCCTTTGCTGGCTCAGTTACTGTTCCTGCCTGAAGGTCCAATTTATTTTGTTCCAATCGCGAATAAGCCGTCATATAAACGGCAGTACCCGCTAATGGAATCGCTCCTTGGCCACCGGCCATACGGTCGCGGATTTCACCACCTGACCCAGTAGCAGCCCCCGAAAATGGTTCCACGGTAGTTGGGAAATTGTGTGTTTCCGCTTTTACTGATAAAACCGAATCAAATGCTTTCTCTTCGTAAAAATCAGGTTTGTCGGCAGATTTAGGCGCAAATTGTGTGACACGTGGCCCTTTAACAAAGGCAACGTTATCTTTATAAGCAGAAACAATCTCGTTCGGATTGGTTTCAGAAGTCTTTTTGATTAATTTAAATAGGGAAGTGGGCTGCTCTTCGCCATCAATGATAAAGGTACCATTGAAAATCTTGTGTCTACAGTGTTCAGAATTTGCTTGTGAAAAAGCGAATACTTCCGAGTCTGTAAGCAGACGACCCAACTTGGTCGAAAGATTATTGAGGTAGTCTACTTCTTCTGGATTTAGCGCAAGGCCCTCAGATTTGTTGTAGGCCTCGATGTCTTCAATTTCCAATATCGGTTCAGGTGTGATGTTGACGGTATACATGTCCTGTGTCAACATACTGAACTTTTGTGAAATCATTGGATCGAAGTCATTGAAATCCGCTGGTACCGGTTGAAATTCTTCTATACGAACAATTCCTGCAATGCCCATATTTTGTGTGATTTCTACGGCATTGGTACTCCAGGGAGTAACCATCGCAGCGCGGGGTCCTACAAAGTAATGGTTAAGGTTTTGGTCGTCTAGTTTTTTGGCGTTGCCGAATAGCCAGTTGAGTTTAGTAATGTCTTCTTGTGATAAAGAGTTTACGCTTTGAACACCATATACAGTGTTCGATGGGTTCTCAAAGAAATGAATCATTATAAATGTTTGTTTTGAACGTTCTTCAAATTAAAGCACAAAGTTACATATTTATTTTGATGGAAATGCTTGAATTTTCATTAAAAAATAGGCTCAGGTTGCGTTTACTGGAAAAGGTCAAAATTGCTGTTTTGTGTAAAAAAGTGTAAAGTTGTGTTAATTCATGTAAATAAAAGTTATAATTAATAATTGCATTCGTTTCGTTCGGGGAAAGACCCTACATTCGCAGCATTCATCACCTATGAATAATATAGAATTATCCTTGGGAAGGGGTTTATGAACTCCTTCATACGATCTCTTCCTTCGGTATGAATCTTGGGCCCAGATAGCTAACTTGTTCCTATAGTATCAACTTTTTCAAAAAAGATAAAATCGCTTGCTGCCTAGCCTAATGAAGTCTTTTGAGGAGCCTACCTACCGCATTAAATTCAGGCCAACTGTTGATGAAGGGTAAATTGACGTTGGATATAAACTCAAATTTATCTAAGTTTGTGCATCAAATCAAATTCGAGATGAATATTTCATATAATTGGTTAAAACAACACGTTAATATAGATTCGACACCGGAGGAACTATCACTTATCTTGACAAATACAGGATTGGAGGTAGAAGCTTTGGACGTCGTGCAGAGTATCCCAGGTGGATTGGATGGTTTGGTTGTTGGTGAAGTGAAAACTTGTGAACAGCATCCTAATGCCGATAAATTAAGAGTAACCACCGTTGATGTCGGTGGACCGGAGTTATTGCACATTGTTTGTGGTGCACCGAACTGTCGTACAGGATTGAAAGTCATTGTTGCTACAGTGGGTACTACATGCCATCCGCTTACAGGAGAACCTTTTAAAATTACCAAATCTAAAATTCGTGGTGAAGTTTCCGAAGGAATGTTGTGTGGAGAAGATGAAATCGGTTTAGGTACATCCCATGCCGGTATCGTTGAATTACCAGCTGATGTTGCTGTGGGGACCTTAGTGAAAGATCATTTCAATATCCAGGATGATTACCGTTATGAAATTGGTTTAACACCAAATCGTGCCGATGCAGCTTCGCATTTAGGTGTTGCAAGAGATATTGCGGCACATTTTCGTACACAATTGTTAAAAGCAGATGTTTCTGCATTCAAGGCTGCGGAGGCTGAGGGAACGACAGTGGTCGTTGCAGACGCACAGGCGAGCCCACGTTATAGTGGCATCAATATGACCGGTGTTCGTGTTGGAGAATCTCCAGATTGGTTGAAAGAGAAATTAAATGTTATCGGTGTTCGTCCGATCAATAATATTGTCGACGTCACAAATTATATATTACACGATTTAGGTCAGCCATTGCATGCTTTTGATGCTGATAAAATTGCGGGAAATAAAGTCCTTGTTCGTCTTGCGACTGAAGGTGAGAAATTTGTTACCCTGGATGGTGTGGAGCGTACCTTGTCTGCAGAGGACTTGGTGATTGCCGATGCTGAAAAACCGATGTGTATTGCGGGCGTTTTTGGTGGAGCACATTCTGGTGTATCGGCCGAAACGACCAATGTATTTTTGGAGTCGGCTTATTTCAATGCTGTTTCTGTACGGAAGACCTCCAAAAGACATGGTTTAAAAACAGATGCTTCTTTCCGTTTCGAACGGGGTACCGATCCTAATATTACGGTTGAAGCATTGAAGCGCGCTGCTTTATTGATTCAAGAAATTGCAGGTGGAACGATTTCATCTACCCTAAAGGATGAGTATCCTGTTGTGATTAAACCGTTTTCATTTCACGTGAGCTATGCGAATGTGGTTCGTCTGATCGGTCAGGCGATTCCAAATGAAGAAATTAAATCCATTATTGTCGCTCTTGGTATTGAAGTCACTTCAGAAACTGAAACAGGCCTTGATGTGTTGGTGCCGGCATATCGCGTCGATGTCACACGTGAGGTAGACGTTGTGGAGGAAGTGTTGCGTATTTATGGTTATAATAATATTGAGTTGAAGTCACAAATTAAGGCATCTTTAAATACGGTTGAAAAGCCGGATAAGGAAGTTGTCTTAAATCAATTGGCTGATCTGCTCATTGCAAATGGATTTCGTGAGATTCTGTCCAACTCCCTAACAAAGTTGGACTATGCGGATGATAGCGAAACGGCGGTTAAATTGTATAACCCATTGAGTTCGGATCTGGATACGATGCGTCAAAATATGGTGTTTTCTGTTTTGAGTGCGATCGAATATAACCAAAAACGAAGAAACTTTGATCTGAAATTCTTTGAATTCGGTAAGACTTATGCGCTGGATGGTGAAGGCTATAAAGAAACGCAACACCTGGCTTTTGCCATGGCGGGTAAAAATGAAGCTGAGCAATGGAATAGCAAAAAAGATGCGGTTAATTTCTATAACCTAAAAGCAGCCGTAGATACTGTTATCAAAAGGCTGAAAATTGAAGGAATTCAGATACAAGATGCTACAAGTTCACATTTTGCCTATGGTTTGAACTATATGAAAGGGCAGAAATGTTTGGTTTCATTTGGTGCAATTGCAAACGCAGATTTGAAAAAAGCAGATGTTGAAGGTCAGGTTTTCTTTGCTGATTTTGACTGGGATGTTTTGATGAAAATTATTCGTAAGAATAGCATTCAATATAAAGAAGTTTCCAAATTCCCGGCTGTGCGCAGAGATTTGTCGCTCTTGATTGACGAAAATGTGAGCTTCGATAAGCTACAATTTGTTGCTCAGAAGACCGAACGTAAGCTTTTGAAGGAGGTAAATGTGTTTGATGTGTATAAAGGTGATAAAATTCCGGAAGGTAAAAAGTCTTATGCTCTGAGCTTTATCTTGCAGGATGAAGAAAAAACACTTACTGATAAGCAAATTGATGCGATAGTTCAAAAATTAATTGTTAATTTTGAGAAGGAACTAGGCGCGGAAGTGCGTGGTTAATTAGAGATACAACATTAATTGGTAATATTCAATTTATAATATGGCAACATTGTCTTCACAAATGAATCTGATCGTTGAGAAAACGAAAAATTTAATTCAATTGTGCGAAGTCTTGCAAGAAGAAAATGATTTGCTTAAATTAGAGGTACAATCCTTAAAAGTGGCTTTCGATGCGAGCAACGATAAGAGCAAGCAATTGGAAGAGAAGGTCAAAGCGTTGGCAGTTGCCCGTACGTTAGATTCTGAAACGGATAAGGAAGCAATTAATGAAAAAATACTTGACACAAAACAAAAAATTAACGATTTTGTGCGAGAAATAGACAAGTGTATTAGTTTGTTGAAGTAGTTGGAATTTGGAGATTATCGGAATTTAAACTAATACAACGTTAAAAAGCTCAAAGAAATGGGAGAGATTTCCATAAAAATAAATATCGCAGATCGTGTTTATCCCCTTCGGGTGGAGAGCGCGGAGGAAGAAGTAATTCGACACGCTGCGAAATTGATAAATGAAAAAGTAAAGGAATTGCAGGAAAACTATACTGTGAGAGATAAGCAGGATTTGTTATCCATGTGTGTATTGCAATTTGCGACGCGTATGCTTAATGCAGAACGGCAGTCTCAAAACCACGAAGTGGGTTTGGAAAATTCAGTACAGGAACTTGATCAGTTGTTGACGGATTTCTTTAAAAAATAAATTTACGTTCTTTATATTTAGAGCTTAAACGACGAATTTGCCGCAATTAAATTCGGGTTGTCACTATTTTAAACTTAACGCTTCAATATTACAGGCGCAAAAAGATATAGGCCATTTTGCGAAAGCCATCTGGGTCATAATCTAAGCCTAATTATGTAATCACGAAGTTTAATAATACATGAGACCTGTTTAAATTTAATTGCGGTTTTTTTTTGTCATGAAGTCCTGATGTACTTATCCGGATCGCTACTGAGTTGGCGCATACCAAAGGTAAGGGGACAGGCTGATTGATGATTTTACTGGAATTTGAATATAATTAATAAAAAACAAACATAAATAATACAATTATACATACATGGACATCGCAATTTATAGCATAATTTCTCTGATTGTTGGTGTTGTTATAGGTCGTTATCTATTGGTTCTGTTATTTAAAAAACAAGAGCAGGAAGCCAAGGATAAGGTAAATAGCATACTGAAAGATGCAGAGCAGGAAGGGGAACACATTAAAAAGAAACGCCTGTTAGAGGCCAAAGAAAAGTTCCTTCAATTAAAATCTGAACACGAAAAGGAAGTCAATCAACGTAACAATACCATCAACCAAAAGGAAAATACGTTAAGACAAAAAGAACAGTCAATTAACCAAAAGCTTGAAAACATCAATCGCGATAAGCAAGATGTGGATACCAAGAAAAAGCAATTGGATAAATTGGTTGAACTGAATGAAAAGAAATCTGAAGAAGTAGAAACACTCAAATTACAACAGATTAAGCAATTAGAAAGTATCGCTGGCGTAACCGCTGACGAAGCAAAAAATCAATTGGTGGACTCGTTGCGCGAAGAAGCCCGCTCACAAGCGATGATTCAAATCAAAGATATTGTGGATGAGGCCAAATTGACGGCGACTAAAGAGGCGAAAAAGGTTGTTATTCAGACCATCCAACGCACTGCTACGGAATCTGCAATCGAAAATACCGTTTCAATTTTCAATATCGAAAATGATGAAATCAAAGGTCGTATTATTGGTCGTGAAGGTCGTAATATTCGTGCATTGGAAGCTGCAACAGGCGTAGAGATCATCGTAGACGATACACCTGAAGCAATTATCCTATCTGGTTTCGATCCCGTACGTCGCGAAATAGCGCGTTTGGCTTTACACCGTTTGGTAACAGATGGTCGTATCCACCCGGCACGTATTGAAGAGGTTGTTGCTAAGACGCGGACGCAAATAGAGGATGAAATCGTTGAAATTGGTGAACGTACCGCGATCGATTTGGGAATCCATGGTTTACACCCCGAGTTGATTCGTATGGTAGGGCGTATGCGTTACCGTTCGTCTTACGGACAGAATCTTTTACAGCACTCGCGTGAGGTTGCTAATTTTGCAGCGACAATGGCGGCAGAACTGGGACTGAATGTTAAACATGCAAAACGTGCTGGATTACTACACGATATTGGTAAAGTGCCAGATGATAATCCAGAGTTGCCACACGCAATTTTAGGTATGCAACTTGCAGAGAAATACAAGGAACATCCTGATGTATGTAATGCAATTGGTGCTCACCATGATGAGATCGAAATGACGGCTTTAATATCTCCGGTTGTTCAGGCTTGTGACGCGATCTCTGGTGCACGCCCGGGCGCACGTCGTGAGGTTGTGGAAAGTTACATCAAACGCTTAAAAGAGCTGGAAGATTTGGCTTTATCGTATCCTGGGGTTGAGAAAACCTTCGCGATACAAGCTGGTCGTGAACTACGTGTCATCGTTGAGAGTGAGAAAGTCTCTGATGCGCAGTCGGAAATACTAGCTGCTGATATCTCTAACCGTATCCAAACGGAAATGACGTATCCAGGGCAAATTAAAGTAACTGTAATTCGTGAGACAAGATCAGTGTCTTACGCAAAATAGATCCTAAGGATCCATCATAAAAAAAGCTCCAAACATTTCGTTTGGAGCTTTTTTTATGGAATTCTACAGCTTTCCCTCAACAGGATGATTTCAGCTATCCAAGGTGTTTGGGGATTGACTTGTGTCTTGCCTGATGTTTTCCGGACCTGCATTGACCTGCATTGACTTGCATTGACTTGAATTGTTCTGAACAGATTGGACTTGTATTGATTTGACCTGAATTGTCTTTTATTTTGAATACTTTTTTATGTTATCGGAAAAATTCCATCAGATCTGTCACTGTAGCCAATAGATAGGTCGGATCTTCCTGTTCGAGTTCGGCTTGGCTACCATAGCCATACAATACACCAACAGCATCCATGCCTGTTTCTCGAGCACCAATCAGATCATGTTTGCGATCTCCGATCATGAGGCAGTCTTGTGGATTTGTTAGCTTGGCCTGTTCCATGACATATTGGATGACACTGGTTTTGGTCGGTCTGGAATCGTCCAAAGCGCTTCCGCCCGCAAAATCAAAATAGGTATTTATTGCAAAGTGCTGTAATATTTTGTGGGCGAAAATTTCGGGTTTGGAGGTCGCAAGGTAGATGCTGTACCCTTTTGTTTTTAGCAATGCTAAAAGCTCAGGTATGCGATCAAACAGGATATTCTCATACAGCCCTATGGTTGAAAAGCGCTCCCGATATTTTTCTACACAGGCAATTGCTTCGCTTTCCTCAAATCCAAAGGTATGTATGAAAGAATCTTTAAGGGGTGGGCCGATCAAGGGTTTGAGGCTATTCAGATCGGTTGTATGGATGCCTTTGGACGCCAAGGCATAGGCAATACATTTTGTAATCCCTTCTGCGGGGTCGGTCAGGGTTCCGTCCAGATCAAATAAGATATGTTTGTAAGACTTCATGCTGCAATATTACGGAATAGAATAGGAGTAAGCGAGTTTGTTTCTCCTGAAAGCATATAATGACCTGCAGCAGACCAAAAAATAAGGAATATTATCATCTTTAAGGCCTAAGGCATACTAAAGATTTGTTAAATTTGCCGAATGAAACAAAAGAAGAAAGTTCAAGAAGTCGAACCTTTACGCCCCGTGGATAAGTATTTTGCGGAGCTGGATGCTAATTTTCAGGATCCGACCAACCGCCTGATTCAAGCCATCTTTTTACCATTATTGTTTTTTGGTATCATGGGCTGCATCTGGATGATCCCATTTCCACAGTTCGAATTCTTGGTCAAACTCAATTGGCATACCTTTTTGAATTGGGGCTCTTTCTTCATCGCTATTGTCATTTATTACTATTTAAAGCTGTCTGCAACCTTGTCCTATGCGATATTATTCTCGATCGGTGGTATGAGTTTCTTTATCGTACAATTGGAATACGCACAAAAGAATGGTGGTCCAGCTGTCATTTGGGTATGTTTGGGGATCGCATTGCTATCTATCGTCGCGCTGTTTATCGGTAAAGGGAAGGAAAAAAAGAAAATTACAGGGCAACAGTTTCTGCAGTTCTTACTTGTTGGACCGATATGGTTGTGGCATTTTGTCTTTAAAAAATTGAAATTAAGATATTAATTGAGCTGTCTTTAGGAGCTGATCCTACTATATCTGATCGCTGCCTAATCGGGGGCTTAAAAGAACGGGGCCAAATTGCTTGCAATTTGGCCCCGTTCTTTTAGTTGAGCGCTGACACTGGTCGGGAATATCCGACAGCTATGCGCAGTTGGTTCTGCATAAAACTAACTTTTGTAATTGAACCATTTGATGATTTCTTTGAGACTTGCTTTTTTACCATAGATCAAAATACCGACACGGTAGATGCGGGCAGCAACCCAGGTAACAAATAAGAAGGTCAGTATGAGCAAGGTCAATGAGGTCAGAATCTGCCATAGGGGTACACCAAAAGGTATGCGAACGAGCATAGCGATGGGAGAGGTGAATGGAATAAAGCTTAACCATGTTGCAATCGGTCCATTGGGATCATTGATAATGACGCCAAAAGAAAGAATATAAGTCAATAGCAAAGGCATGGTAATGGGCATTGAAAACTGATTGGCCTCTGTCTCATTGTCGACCGCTGAGCCAGCAGCAGCGAAAATAGCACTATACAGCAGGTATCCGGCAATAAAAAACAGAAAGAAGAAGATGATGACTTCCGTGAAGTTAAAGCTTTGGATCGAAGTAAGGATAGAAGCAGAATCATTCTGGGCCATTGCTTTTGATACGGTACTCATATTGCCCGCTCCTGGTTGGCTTGCCGCAACCTCCTGCATATCCTGAGGATTGACAAATAGGAGCGTTGCTGTGATAAATAAGCCTCCTGTAAGTACTAGCCACATGACAAATTGTGTCAGTCCAACCATACCGATCCCAACAATTTTACCCATCATGAGCTGAAAGGGTTTGACCGAGGAAATAATGACTTCGATGATACGGTTGCTCTTTTCTTCGATAATACCACGCATTACCTGGGCACCATAGAGAAACAACGATAGGTATACTAAGATAGCCAAAGCGACACCAAGACCCATTGCAATGGCTGTGTTGCTGTTCTTTTCTTCACCGTCTGCTGTTATTTCTTTTGCATCGATGGTGACTTTGGGCTTAATGGACTGGATAATCTGCAGGTCGATTCCCTTGGCTTTATATTCCTTTTCACGGATGATTTCTTCCAACTGTCCGCTAATGATCTCCTGTGTGACAAAACTTGTCTTGCCGCCGGTAATCAGTTCGGCTCTTTCGCTTGTTAAAATATCTTTTGGAATATAAAGGATCGACTGTTTCCCTTCGCTTTGAGTAAGTTGCGCTTTTTGGGCCTGGAGGTCCAATTTGGATACCGTATAACTTACATTTTTATTGCTTTGGAGTTTGCTGGCAAAGTCGCCTTGCTCATCTAAAATAAAGACTTCGGTGTGCGAATCTTTGAAGCTCTTTTTTGTCAGATAAAACATGCCTGCATACAATGCGAAAAAGAACAGGGGCACGGCAAAAGTCATGACAATAAAAGATTTTTTCTTGACACGTGATAGGTATTCCCTTTGGATGATAAGTAATATTTTATGCATGATCGTTAGCTGTAGGTGAGACTTGTGTGACTTTTTGGATGAAAATATCCGCCATGGAGGGAACGATTTCAATAAGTTGATTGAGCTGTATTTGGGGTATGAAACGCATTAATACATCATTGATATGGCTATTGTTATTTAGCTGAATTGTAGTGATGTATGTTTTTTCATGCTTTGTTGACGTAATAACCTCAAATAGGGTGTCATCGGACAGAAGAAAATTATCTTCGCTTGCTGTATATTCCAATCGATAGGTTTGATTTCGGTATTCTTTTTTAATCGCTTGTACAGAACCATCCAGTATTTTTTTGGATCGATTGATGAGGGCAATATTATCGCAAAGCTCTTCCACAGTCTCCATGCGATGTGTGGAAAATATAATGGTCGCACCTTCTTGATTTAAGCGGAGAATCTGTTCTTTTATGATATTGGCATTTACGGGATCAAATCCCGAGAAGGGCTCATCTAAGATAATCAATTGTGGTTGGTGGATGACTGTAGCGACAAATTGTACTTTTTGCTGCATACCTTTACTGAGATCTTCTATTTTTTTGTCCAACCAGGATGTGATGTCCAGGCGTTGGCACCAATCTTGGATGCGTGCTAAAGCTTCTCGCTTGGAAAGCCCCTTAAGCTGTGCCAAATACAACATTTGATCACCGATTTTCATTTTTTTGTACAAACCCCGCTCTTCGGGTAAATAGCCGATTTGTGCAATATGCTGTGGCCCCAATATTTCGCCATTAAACAGAATTTCGCCGGAATCGGGGGCGGTAATTTGGTTAATAATACGGATCAGGGATGTTTTTCCCGCCCCGTTTGGCCCCAAGAGCCCAAAAATCTTACCCTTTGGGATTTGAATGGATACATCGTCCAATGCACGGTGATTGGCGTAATCTTTGGTGACATGATTGATTTCGAGTAACATCTATTTTAAGGTTTAATTTATTCGTTCTTTGGGTTTTTAAGAACATTGCTTTTTTTCCAAAGACTGACGTTTATTTATGTAGTTAGTATCTTGTACAGCTGAATTGTTACAGCATCCCTGAAAAATTTTATGCATATTTTCGCTTCGGAATACGCTTATTCGTTTGACTAATCGTTTGTAGTGAAAGTTAAAAATAATTAGGGACATTTTATTATCCTACCAATAAAATCGGAAGTCAAGCTTTTTTATGGAATAGAAGCGGTACAAATCTTGTCAAAGGGATTCATTTAACGTACCTTTGTTCCATGGAAGTGAAAAAAGCCGAATTCGTGTGCAGTAACACGAGAGTTGACAAATTACCTGCACCCAATTTGCCGGAATATGCGTTTATCGGACGTTCAAATGTCGGTAAATCATCGTTGATCAATGCAATGACCAACAAGAAGGGACTTGCCAAGACCTCCCAAAAACCTGGTAAGACGCAGTTGATCAATCATTTTATCATCGACGATACATGGTATTTGGTGGATTTGCCAGGTTATGGTTTTGCTAAGGCCTCTAAAACAAGTCGTAATGAATGGGAAAAGTTCATCCGTAGATATCTTACCCATCGGGACAATTTGCAATGTGTTTTTGTGTTGGTGGATAGCCGTCATGAACCACAAAAGATTGATCTTGATTTTTGCTATTGGTTGGGCGAATGCGGCTTGCCATTTATGTTGGTTTTCACCAAAGCCGATAAGCAATCGACTGTTAAATCCGATGCGAATATTGCGAAATTTAAAAAATCATTACTACAATGGTTTGAGGAGGTGCCGCCGATTTTCCTAACCTCAGCGGAGAAGAAAATGGGGCATGAGCCTATTTTAGAAGCTATCGATGAAGTTAATGGCCGATTTGTTCGCCCTGAACTCGACGGAAACGAACAGTTTTAGCTAGATTTTAAGTTCAGATGAAAAAATACTTGTCCTTAGTTTTATTTGCCCATAGTGTATTTGCATTGCCATTTGCCTTTATTGGCTTCTTTTTGGCATTGCACACAACGGACTATGCCTTTTCGTGGAAATTATTGGTTTTGATGCTCGTTTGTATGGTGACGGCCCGTAATGCTGCCATGGCATTCAATCGTTATCTGGATAGAGATATTGATGCTATTAATCCAAGAACCGCCATGCGTGATATTCCTGCTGGAAAAATTTCCGCTAAAAATGCATTGGTTTTTACACTGGTAAATTGCCTGATTTTTATTGCAGCGACGTATTTTATCAATTCTCTTTGCTTTATGTTGTCGCCCATTGCACTTTTTGTAGTGCTTTTTTACTCCTATACAAAGCGTATAACGCCCTTATGTCATCTTGTATTGGGAGCAGGGCTGGGATTGGCTCCAATAGGCGCATACATGGTTATTACAGGACAATTTGCGACCGTTCCGGTACTTTATGGTTTCGCTGTGTTGACCTGGGTGAGTGGCTTTGATATTATTTACGCGTTGCAGGATGAAGAGTTTGATCGAGCAAATCATCTTAATTCTATACCCGTGTGGTTAGGAACGAAGGGAGCTATGCGCGTTTCGGAATGTCTGCATGTGTTTTCTTTTATATTTATTTTGATACCAGCATTTTTGATGCCGGTAGGCTGGATTTATTATTTAGGTGTGGCCTTTTATGGGGCATTGCTGATTTACCAGCATACCCTGTTTTCATCGACTAATTTAAGTCGGGTCAATCGCGACTTTATGACAACAAATGGTTATGCCTCGGTGATTTTTGCGGTATTTTACCTTTTGGATATCTGGTTGATCAAATAAACGTTTTAGCATAAAATAAGAAAGGCTTTAGGAATTCCTAAAGCCTTTCTTATTTTTGCATCTAAACCAATACACATGCTATGAAGAAAAGTATTCTTTTTACGTCTATTTTATGTTTGTCATTGTCTTCGCAGGCGCAAAAGCTGTCGAATTATGTCATTCAATATAATCAAAGTTTCAATGGGAATACAGCTGCCAATCAAAATGCCATTCTAGTCTATGCCAATGAAAAGGAGACTTTTGTTAGTTCGGCAAAAGAAATGAACGGACAGTTGGCGCCGCCATACGAACGGGTTGTGGTAGAGCGTTCCGGAGGCAATGCCTTACTTAAAATTGCTAAACTCAAAGACGGATCAATCATTCTAACCAAAGATTCGCTCGCGCTTTCGAAACAAAAATTTAACGCCACAAACGAGACTAAAACAATCTTGGGCTACCCCTGTAAAAAAGTGGAGACGAGCATCAATTCCAATAAAATAGAAGTTTGGTATACCGATAAATTAGGGGTCAAAGGTGCACCCACGGAACTTGGTCAGGACCTTGGTCTGGTACTCGAGGTAATCCGCAATGGGAATACACGGACTTTTGCCACCAAAGTAGAAAAGGTAAAGACTATACCGGATCAACTGCGGCTAAAAGGAAATGAAAAACCTTACGATGAACTTTCCTATAAAGATCTTATCTGGAAGAACCGTTTTATCCAAATACCTGTTTTTCGGAAGGAGAGTATACGTTTTTCGGATGGTGTAAAGTCGGATTCTATTTTGCGTTTTGCTAATGGGACAGTTTTGGTAAAAAAGGTGAAAATCCCAAAAATAAAGACAAGCGACAATGTATTTGTGCAGTTGGTCGAACAATCGAAAGGTGATGCCTATGATCGTACTGGATCAGTTTTTATCATCCCCACCAACAAAGCACAGAGTTTTTTGGATGGGATGAAAAATGGTATGGGTACCCTGCCTAAGTATGAAAATGGCAATGGTAAAGCTTATCAAGGGGTTGTAAAAACAGCATCCTTTGAGCCTATTGTTGAATTGATGCGTTTCTTTACACCTTTTGGTGTTAAGCAGTTTAACTATCTTCAGTTAAAGGATAAGGTTTGGCAAGACTCGGTGCTGTACCGTCAGGACGTAACCGAATTGGCCGGTATGTTGAGCGAGCAGGAAGTCTATGTGGGTGCCTTCATTGGTAACTATGATAAAAATGGACATGAGGTGAGTGTTGAGCTGACGATACATCCGGGCTTCGATGCCGAGTCAAAAGGCAGTCTGAAAAAGACGATGTCTTTATTTACGACGACCAATGTCATGGAGATGGGTGGTCAGGAGTACGGATCTATGTTTGATAAGGAGAAAGGTCTTACTGTTTCATTTCATTTGGACCAGGATGCTAAAAACGTGCAATTACGCTACATTACCACAGGGCATGGAGGCTGGGGCAATGGTGATGAGTTTGTGCCTAAAGAAAACCGTATTTTCCTAGACGATTCATTGCTTTTTAAATACACACCTTGGCGCAATGATTGCGGTTCTTATCGTTTATCGAACCCCGCTTCAGGCAATTTTGCTACAGGGCTGTCTTCATCCGATCTGAGTCGCTCCAATTGGTGTCCAGGTACAGTAACACCACCGATCTACATTGATCTGGGCGATTTAAAAGCTGGAGACCATACGATGCAGGTACAGATCCCACAGGGAGCACCTGAAGGAACAAGTTTCAGCAGTTGGAATGTGACGGGTACCTTGTTATTCGATTAATGAGTTTTTCATTGCTGTCATGTGCAATAATGCTATTGCACATGACAGCAATATTCCTTCGTTTTTAAGACAAAGATTAAAGGGGGTAAGCTGTCTCGCTTTTTGTCTCCGATAATACAAAGTAGGTCTGTACGGTGTTGACTTGCGGTAGTACGGCCAGTCGATGCCGCAGAAAAATATGATAAGCATCCATATCTTTGGTTGCGATACGTAACATAAAGTCGTAAGAACCTGCCATTTGATAGCATTCCATCACCTCGGGAAATTTAGCCACCTCTTTTTCGAATTCATTCAGCACTTCAAAAGTATGCGCCTTGAGAAAGACCTGGGAAAAGGAAATTAACCCAATACCTATCTTGTGACGGTCCAAAATTGCCACCGTTTTTTTGATGTAGCCCAACCGCTTTAGCTTTCTAACGCGTTCATGAACAGCTGCAATCGATTTGTTGAGCTCAAAGGATAGCGCTTTATTGCTCATGGAGGCATCTTGCTGTAGGAGGCGTAATAATTTTACATCTATTTCATCCAATTCCATAATCTGAATATTTTCGGTACGGCTGTAAAAATACGCTATTGTTCTGAATTATTTATTGGTTTTTATGTCTTTTAATTTAATTTTTATTGAAATTATGGTGATGTGTTGAATATTATCTTGTCAATAGTCAATTTTGCAACAGAATAATCATTTATAAGAAATGGCTGAACAAGAATTATTAAGTGCGTGTTTGTCACCTGCATTGGACAAGAGATTCAAACATCTGTGGAGATTGGTCGGAAATACGCCGATGTTGGAACTACAGTATACTTACAAAGGTAAACCCGGACGAATTTTCGTGAAATGTGAGAACTACAATCTGACCGGTAGCATCAAGGATAGGATGGCGCTTTATATTTTGTACAAAGCGTATATGAATTGTCAGATTCGCCCGACTGATGTTGTCATTGAAGCCACAAGTGGAAACACAGGGATTGCTTTTTCAGCAATCGGTAAAGCACTTGGTCATCAAGTAAAGATTATTATGCCCAATTGGCTGAGTAAGGAGCGTACCGATATTATTCGAAGTATGGGTGCCGATATTCAATTGATAAGCAAAGAAGAAGGTGGTTTTTTGGGAAGTATTCGTTTAAGTGAAGAGCTTGCCGCAAAGGGCGGGGTTTTTCTTCCACGACAATTTGAGAATCAATATAATGCCGAAGCGCATGAGAAAACTACAGGTTACGAGATTGTAAAGCAACTGGAAGAACAGGGCTTAGTTGCTGATGCTTTTGTTGCTGGTGTGGGAACTGGCGGTACGGTAATGGGTGTGGGTAGAAGCTTAAGAAAAGTAAACCCAAATGTTCGTGTACATCCGCTGGAACCTGCAGAAAGTCCAACCTTAACTACAGGGCATAAAGTAGGTTCACACCGTATTCAGGGAATATCTGATGAGTTTATTCCTGCCATTGTGGATTTGGATGAACTCGATACTGTCGTTTGTGCGAATGATGGCGACTCCATTATCATGGCGCAGAAGCTATCGCGCCAATTGGGGCTGGCTGTTGGAATCTCTTCGGGAGCAAATGTAATCGGAGCGATTAAATTACAGCAGGAGCTGGGGGATGAAGCTGTCGTGGTGACCTTACTTTGTGATGATAACAAAAAATATCTAAGTACTGATTTGGTGAAAGAGGAGCCGGTAAAAGAAGGGTATCTTTCTACGGAGGTTGATTTTTTGGGTTTTCAACCTATTTGCAGATTGGCAAATCCAGTATTTGGTGCTTAAAAAGATTTAGTTTCATATGTTTATAGTTAACTCGGGGAGTCTCTAGCTCCTCGGGTTTTATTTATTCAAAAACCAATTTATACCTAAGAATAACACAAAATGAAAGGCAATTTCAAATTATTTATCCTGCTCCTGTTGCTGATAGCGCCTATGGCGATGTTTGCCCAAGCGGATACAACAACAAGCAAGTTGGAGGGGCTTGAGTTTACGGATGGTACGATTAGTCCCGATTCACTATCTTTTGAGGAATCTCCGGATACCGCTACCGTAAAGGCCGACTCGAACAAGACCACAATTGCGGCAGTAGCAACAGGTGAAAAAGCTGCTGGGGCAGAAAAGAAATCATTGTGGAGTATCTTTATTGCAGGCCTTATAGGCGGTTTTGCAGCATTATTGATGCCTTGTATTTTTCCGATGCTACCCTTGACGGTGAGTTATTTTACCAAACAGTCGGGGAGTCGTGCCAGTGGTATCAGTAAAGCCCTGTTGTATGGATTATTTATTATTGTGATTTATGTTGCTTTGGGGATGATTATCACGATCGCATTCGGATCTGATGCACTTAATGCGCTTTCGACTAATGGTATATTCAACTTCATTTTCTTTTTGTTGTTGGTTGGATTTGCGGCATCTTTTTTTGGTGCATTTGAAATTACTTTACCAAGCTCCTTTGTCAATAAAATGGATGCCAAATCAGATAAAGGTGGTTTGGTCGGTTTGTTCTTTATGGCTTTCAGCTTGTCATTGGTTTCATTTTCTTGTACAGGACCGATTATTGGGACGTTGTTGGTTGAGGCAGCTTCGAAAGGCGAGCGATTGGGGCCAGCAATTGGGATGTTGGGATTCTCCATTGCCCTGGCTATTCCTTTTGGCTTGTTCGCTATGTTTCCGTCCATGCTTAAATCCTTGCCGAAATCTGGGGGTTGGCTGAATAGTGTAAAAGTAGTGTTAGGCTTTTTGGAACTTGCTTTAGCTTTGAAATTTTTATCCAATGTCGATCTAGCTTACCATTGGAACTGGTTGGATAGAGAGGTGTTCCTGTCGCTATGGATTGCTATTTTTGCTTTGATGGGTCTATACCTGATTGGCAAGATCAAGTTCTCCCATGATAGTGAGCTGAAATTCCTGTCTGTTCCTCGAACGATTTTGGCCATTGTTGTTTTTTCTTTTGTGGTCTATATGGTGCCCGGTTTATGGGGGGCGCCTTTAAAATCGATTTCTGCTTTTTTACCGCCATCGGCAACACAAGACTTTGATCTTTCTTCGGGTGTAAGTGCTGGTTCTGCTGCACATTCAGACGGGAAGGTGAAAAAATATGCTGAAATTTTTCATGAAAGAGGTACGCCAAAGGGATTTGATCCTTATTATGATTATGACCAGGCATTAGCTACGGCTAAAGAATTAAACAAGCCCGTTTTAATAGATTTTACGGGTTGGAATTGTGTCAATTGTCGTAAAATGGAAGCGAATGTCTGGACGGATAAAGCTGTGGCCAAATTATTAAAAGAAGAGTTTGTGATGGCCGAACTTTTTGTGGATGATAAGACCGAGCTGGCTGCCAACGAACAATTTGTTTCAAAATATAGTGGCAAAAAGATCAATACAATCGGTAAGAAAAACAGCGATTTTCAAGCTGCTACATTCGATAGTAATTCACAACCGTTGTATGTAATTGTCGATCCGACAGGCAAAAAACTGGTGCCCCAGAGTGGTGCCAACTACAATGTAGAAGAGTATAAGGCATTCCTACAAAGTGGTGTGGATGCATTTAAACATAAAAACTAACCATCGTCATATTCTAATTTTATCCTCCTTGTTTCGGCAAGGGGGATTTTTTTTGTTGATAAAACATCGCTTTTTGTGTCTGCAGTTCTCCTGCTGTTTTCGGGTCTTCTCCTGCTGTTTTCGGGTCTTCTCCTGCTGTTTTCGGGTCTTCTTCGTACTGTGTTCGGACCACGTTCGGCCATGGACAGTCTAGCAATCATTATTGACCAGTTTCCGACCAGATAATGCCTGTTCAGGGTCTGTTCGGAATCTGTTCAGGAACTGTACAATATCTGTATCGCATCCGAATAAGGTACGAAGCAGGTACGAATCTTTCCCTGAACGGCCTTCATATCCATCACTACCATCTTATCCACCTGCTTATCCTCAGGGTGGTAGTGGCGGGGATCTGATGCTGCGGAAGCCTAAGGCAAAAAAAAGAAGCCCTGTCATTTGTATGAACAGGGCTTCAAATTATACTATAAATTTATGGAAACTATTAGAAGTCAAATCTGACCCGTGCACGAATACCCCAGGCTGGTGCATCGACGTGATCAAGATAATTTAGACGTTTTACGTAGTCTACACGTAATATTTTAAAGATGTTGGATAGACCGATACTTGCTTCCATATAAGGCTCTGAACCGAACGTATAGGAGCTTTGTACACCATCTGCATTGTGCTGCCAAGTGAATACCTTAGAACCATAATTAGGGTCGTCAGGATTGTTTTCTTTACGCAGTCCACCATATACCCCTTTGAAGCTAAATACTTCGCGTAATTTAAGTTTTTTGATCAAAGGAATCTTGTTCAAAAGGAAACCGTTCATATAATACTGCACGTTCAATGAGGCATTATGGTCACTCACAAACTCCAGGAAGTTCATTAAGTTATACGAGTTCAATTGATAAGCATACGTCTGATTGGCACGATGGATTGTCAAGAAAGGGAACGGGATCTCTTTACCTGCAATATAGTTGCCCTCAGCCGTTACGTCGGCAAAACCAAATTGACTAAAATAAAAGCGTTTGAATGCACCAACATTAAAGTTGTGGTAATTGTATTCACCTTTCGCTAATCCTTTGATTCCAGCAGTATAATTGAACGTGAAGATCGGATATTGATTGAATATAGGTGTCCGGTAAATCTTACCTTGATAGAACTCTTCATGCGGAGCATATCTGAAATTTACAGACAATTCTGTCGAGTTCAGTTCATTAAACAGTCTACTTTCATTGTTGGCATCGACCATTTGGTACGTCAGGCTTCCTGCAGGTGTTTGTCTGTTGATATTGAATGCCGCGCCAACAGCCAGGTGATTTAAAAACTCTTTTTTATACTCTAAACCATAATTTGTCTCATAGATATAACGGTCGTTATCGCCGCGTTTGAAAGATAGTAAGAAGTTGTCTTCCTGAATAAATTCCAATTTTTGCCCCGGAATCTTTGTGTCCTTTTTATAAGAGGCCCTGATGTAGTGCATCGGGAAGGAGTATACCGATTTGTTGTTGAAAGCATAGGTGCCGCTGAAAAAGTATTTCCACTTCTGATCTTTAAAACCATAGGCCGCATACGTTTCAGCATAAAAACGCTTGCTTAATGCTTCTGTCGTACGTCCGCCGACACGTAAACGAAAACCTTCTACGGGGTTAAAGCTATAGAATGTATTGACTGGGCCGATTTCAACTGGGCCAGCCTGTTTGTATCCTGACAGCAATAACGCGGCGATATCCATGAACGAACGGAATGAAGGGATCTTTTGTAATGTATCAATATTATGATAGATGTTCAGTTCGTTTTGTGCAAGGGCAAGCGGACGTTGTGTCTCAAATAAGGATTTTGTCGCTTTCTTATTTTCGACATTATAGGCAATGACCGTAGACGCACCATCATAGGTGCTATCAGGGCGCTGAATGCCGACTTTGTAATTATTGTAATCTACTGTGCGGCTTCCGCGGATACCCATGCCTTTTTCCGTTAAAGAAAAATCAATACCCAGCGTACTTGTTTTTAGGTAGAAGCGACTTTTGCTGTCTTTCTCAAATTTAAGCTGTATCTGAAGGTCACGAACAAAGTTTAGATTGATATCATCTGCAACAGTCATATTGGCGCCCTGCACGGCATAATTGCCGTCTAAAGTAACGTACAGTTGACCTTTAAATAACATGTCTGCCTTGTTGCGTGGAAAGAAGCTTAATTCGACCAACCAAGGTTGCACAGTCTTAATGGTATCCGTAATATAAAACTTATAAAAAGTAGGTGCAGAGTTTGCAATCGGACTTAAAAACTGATTGGTAACCAATGAAATGTTGTTGTCATAAATATCAACTTGTTCGTACAGTTTATTGAAGTAGGCTGTCAGACCATCGTTGTCAATAAATCTTGGGTCAAATTGTGCCCGTTGGTCACCAAGGATATACTGCTTGGTTTTGCTTGGATCTTTACGGTAATATACCTTCGACATTTTTTCTTCAATGAAAGCAGGCAAAACATATTTGTTGGCAGTTTTAGCTGAGTCGTCCGTTTCAAAAAGAAATTGATAGTTTTTGAATATTTTTTTATTGACAAATTTTTCCGACAGATTGCTTAATCCTAAAGACATTTTCTCGTATTGGTCAAATTCAGCATATTGTTGCCCTGAAAGTCTGTTTTTTTCCTTATTCTCGATGACTTTTCGGATCAATGCGACAGCAGGATTATCTTTGTTGCTGTATTTTTTCTTTTTGGCCTTGACGACAACTTCTTCCAGCATGTTGTCCTGTTGATCCATCAGAATTTCTTTTGTTTGCGTGGCATCATTCGTAACAAAAGCGTCTTTGCTGTCATAACCAATGTAACTCGCTCTGATTTTTACATAAGATGTTGGAAAGACAAGTTTGTATTCACCATTTGCATTGGTCGATGTTGTGGTTCCAGCAGAAGCCGGTGCGCCAACAACGGCTACGGTAGCATAGGGTATAGGATTCTTGGTCTTTGCATCTCTAACTGTGCCGGTTACGGTTTTGTTTTGGGCAAAAGCCATGGACACCGTTAGCACGAGCGTTATCGAAAAAAAGAGTTTAGTTATGAAGGTTGTTGCGTTTATTTTAGCTCTCATTATATTGCTATAATCTTGAAAATTCAAAATTGTTTTCCTGTTTCTACTTTATTTTTGACTTTATAGGTATTAAAATCAAAAAATCAGTGAACAAAGGAAACAAAAAATTAAGAATAATTAAAATTTTATTGTAATGTAATAAAGGAAAGTAATTGAATTACATTTCTTTATAAATATCTGATTATTAGTTTGTTGTGTTAAATTATTGATTTGGGTCAATAAATTTTACATTACATTTTGACTTGGCGATGATTTTCCGCTGCTTTATTTACTGACTTTTGTAACGATATAGTCAGCGCTATCAAAAATCTGGCTCGATTTCGAAGGTCATTTCTTGTTTGGAACGAGGATGAATAAAGGTAATTGAAGCTGCGTGGAGGTGTAATCTATTGGCTTTCCTGCCATAGAGATCGTCACCAACAATAGGCGTATTTAGACCATTTGGATGTACGGCATGCATGCGAAGCTGGTGGGTGCGGCCAGTCAAGGGATAAAACCTGACCCTCGTTTGATTATTCGCTATCGCAATTTTTTCCCATTTTGTCTGCGCTGGCTTGCCATAAGTGTAGCAGACCATTTGCCGGGGTCTATCATCCAGATCTACGCGAAGTGGGAGATCGATCACACCTGATGTGGCTTCGATAATACCATCCAGTAAAGCAATGTATGTTTTTTTGATGGTATGTTGTATAAATTGATCTTGGATAAATTTATGCGCCTCTTTGTTTTTGGCAACAATCAACAAGCCGGATGTAGACATGTCGAGGCGGTGGATAATAATCGGTCCCGCATTTGGGTAGCGTTGAAGAATACGGTTGTAGACCGAATCCTTTACATATATTCCCGGGACAGACAGAAATTCTGCTGGTTTGTTGATGATGATAATATCTTCATCTTCGTAAATTTGAGGAAGTGCGATATCCAAGGTCGTTTCCTGTTGCATGGGATTGGGATCGACGACCAAACCTTGGAGCATATACCCTAAAATTGGTTCACATTTTTTGCGGCAGGCAGGGTAGTAGTTTTTGTGCCTGCGTATTTCAGATGCAGGTGAGCAGCCCCACCAAAATTCGGCCAGAGCAAGGGGTGTTAACTGGTTTTCATAAGCATATTGCAGCAATTTTGGCGCTGCGCATTCCCCCGATCCGGCAGGCGGTGTGGTGCGGTCAAATTCATCGAATATGCCGACTACATTTTTGTGTTGCCCTTTTGCATTGCGAAAATTATATTGTTCGAAAAGCTGTTTTTGCAGATTGCCTGAGCGCATTTTACGTTCCTCTTTTAGCGCAGTAATCGTCGATAGCAATTGGTGTAAATGGTTACTTTCTGTCTCCAGGGCCAAATGCATTTCATATTGAAAGCGCTGAAGCTGTTGTTTGTCTTTTAAACTCTGGCTCCGCATGTCTTCCATCAATAATTCATATTCCGCATCTGATAAACTGACCTTCAAATTTGTACGGGTTTCTTTTCGTTCCTTCTTTTGGATTCTTAATTTCGATTTTAGCTCATCGAGTGACTTATCCCATTCGTTTTTTAACAGACCTAGATTGCGCTGTGTGTTTGCTAGCTCTTCACTGTTTTCAAGCGATTCAATTTTTCGGTTCAGTGCATTGAGATGCACCTCTTCATTTAGAAAAAAACTATTTTCTTCCAACATATCGAAGATTGGGGGTACAAAATAACGGTGTTTGTTGCTTCCGGCCAATTTCCCTGAAACAGCGGCAAGGTAGCCAAGCTCATTCTGTTGACTTCTGACAACCAGCACACCGAACATTTTTCCAATAGCGAGTCCATCCATAGTCTCCTCTAAGCCAAAATTGTGAGTCCAGTCGTCTTGTGTTTCGATGTAATATTGGAGTTCTTTTGCGGCGGTGACGGCAAGGGGGTGCGGTTCATAGCAAAATGGAAAAGTAAATCGTATCGGAAGTTCAATCGCTGAAATATCCTGTTTGAATTTGTGAAAATATGTATTGTTGTCCATTTTGTCCCCCAGCTTTCCCTCAAAATAAAGATGTCCGCAAAAATACAACATTATGTGCTTTAAATAATAACTTGATCAATTTTTGTTTAAAATGTTTCGTTCATAAGGTGCTGTAGGGCTTTTAATGCTGTCTACTAAGATCAAGGTCGGTGCAGGCTCCGCTTTTCTTTTTTTTAGTAGGGTAAAAGGCTTTGCAGCGATACGAAATGCAAGTCGGTTTTGGCATAATGGGTTGAGGTAACTGTTGAGAATTTGAGTGGTTTTTATTTGGTTTTTACCGCATTTTTGGGTAAATTTAACTAAGCATTTAAAACATATAGTTAACAAAAGATTATACATATGAAAACTTCAATTGGAATTAAAGATGCGGACTTGAAAAAAGTTGCAAAGTTGCTAAATGTGCTGTTGGCAGATGAACACATTATCTACATGAAAACGCGCAACGCGCATTGGAATGTAGAAGGTGCGGATTTTCATGCTGCCCACTTATTTTTGGAATCACAATACGATGAACTAGCTGAAGTGATCGATGAAGTAGCAGAACGTGTACGTACTTTAGGGCATTATGCGGTAGGTACCTTTGATAAATATTTGAAATTGACTCGTTTAACGGAGTCTACTTCAGAAAAAACCGACAGTCAGTCCTATTATAAGGAATTGTTGGCTGATCACGAAGCCATAGCAATGTCAATTCGTGCCGACATTTCCGTGGTTGAAGGAACTGCAGATAATGGTACGGAGGACTTTTTGGTTGCACTATTAGAAAAGCATGAAAAGATGGCTTGGATGCTTCGTGCGCATTTTGTTAAGTAAGCTGTAGAAGTTTATCCACAGGTATTGAAAAAAATCCCGCCTATCCCAATAGACGGGATTTTTTTTTGTGTTTTGTTGTCAGCGCAGGATTAATTCTCTATCTTAAAGAGGAATTAAGCCTTCAGAAACTTTTTAACATATTACAACTATGCTTGAAGACGACAACCTAAATCAAACCACACTAAATGAGGAGGAAAATGATGGTACTTTGGAGAGTATGCATCATGTGAATAATCCGGTATTGGATTTACCTAAAATTGAAAAGAAATACCTTGAAACCATCGTAGCCCACAATCAAAACGATAAGTCTTATTATTTTTCTGACGGCAAAGCCAAAGTAGAAATTAAGATCGTCACGGATGAGATTGTGCGTGTGCGGCTGGCTCCACAAGGGACTTTTTTGGAGGATTTTTCTTATGCCTTGGCCAAGAAAGATCATCGTGTTAGCATACATCAATGCAAGGAAGAGGCTGACCATTATCTGGTTCATACGAACACCATTTCCTGTAAAATCAATAAGAATGACTTTTTGATTTCTTTCGCTGATCGCTCAGGTAAACTGTTTAATGCAGATTTAGCGCCGATGCACTGGGAAGAGAATCCCGATTTTGGAGGCTACTATGTATATAGCACAAAGGTGGCCTTTGAAAATGAAGCTTTTTATGGATTGGGAGACAAGGCTACCAAATTGAACCTGAGAGGGAAAAGACTTAAAAACTGGAATTCAGACACCTATGCTTTTGCTTATGATCAGGATCCACTTTATAAAACTATTCCGTTTTATATCGGTTTAAAAGACGGTGAGGCCTATGGTATTTTCTTTGACAATACCTTTAAAACGTATTTTGATTTCGCTGCGGAAGATCCGGGAAAAACAAGCTTTTGGTCGGAAGGGGGAGAACTGCAGTACTATTATATCCATGGTCCGCATATTATCGATGTTATCCGTCGTTATCATACGTTGACCGGTACGCATTACCTGCCACCACTGTGGGCAATTGGTTACCACCAGTGTCGCTGGAGCTATTATCCAGAAGCGAATGTCCGCAAGGTTGCTGAGGAGTTTAGGAAGCGGCAGATTCCATGTGATGCGATTTATCTTGATATCGATTACATGGAAGGATACCGCTGTTTTACTTGGAATAAGCAGTATTTTCCCAATCCTAAAAATATGATCAGCGACTTGGCCAATGATGGTTTTAAAACGGTGGTGATGATCGACCCAGGTATTAAGGTGGATGAAAATTACTGGGTGTTTAGGGAAGGAAAAGAGAATAAATATTTTTGTCGTCGAGGGGATGATTATTTTATGGAAGGATTTGTGTGGCCCGGACGTTGTCAGTTTCCAGATTTTACCAATCCAGAGGTTCGCCAATGGTGGGGTACATTATACCAGGGGCTTGTGGAAGATGGTGTTGCTGGCTTCTGGAACGATATGAATGAGCCGGCGGTATTTGGCCGCGGAACGTTCCCCGACGATGTACGTCACCAATACGATGGCCATCGGGGTTCACATCGTAAGGCGCATAATGTTTATGGCATGCAAATGGTCCGTGCTACCTATGATGGCTTAAAGAAATTATATAAAAATAAGCGCCCATTTACCATTACCCGAGCGGCTTATGCGGGTACACAACGCTATTCTTCGGTTTGGACTGGCGATAATCTGGCGAGTTGGGAACACCTCAAGTTGGGAACCTTGCAATTACAGCGTCTATCGACGTCTGGGATGTCCTTCTGCGGAACGGATATCGGTGGATTTACGGGCGAACCCGACGGCGAGTTATTTACACGATGGATGCAATTTGGCGTTTTCTCGCCCTTTATGCGTGTGCATTCTGCCGGCGATACCCGCGACCGGGAGCCCTGGAGTTTTGGGGAAGATTGGGAAAAGATCAATCGGAAATTTATCGAACTCCGGTATAAGTTGTTGCCGTATATCTATACCTGTTTTTGGGAGCAGACCAAGTATGGTTTTCCAATATTACGCCCGATTTCCATGGTCGAGCAGCATATACCGACCAACTGGCAGCGTGAGGAGGAATTCTGTTTTGGGGATAAAATATTGGTATCCCCGGTATTGCAGCCAGGACAAAAAAGCAAGATTGTCTATCTACCCGAGGGCACTTGGTTCTATTATTTCAATAATGAAACCTACGTGGGCGGTAAAGAACATACTGTTCCTACACCGATTGATGAAATGCCGATTTTCATTCGCGGCGGATCTGTTATCCCTGAATACCCGGTGATGCAATATACTGGTGAGAAGAAAATTGAGGAGCTACAGCTCAATGTTTACTTCGCTGAAGGTGTAACCCGTTCGTATGTGTATTCAGATCATGGTGACACCTTTGCGTATGAGCAAGATATTTATCTTGAAAAATGCTTTACGGTTTCGGGGCTCAAAGAATCCTTGTCGATCAAACAAACGCGAGATGGACTTTTTACAGAGCGATACGAAGAATATAAACTACAGTTGATCGGCCTGCCTTTTCAAGTGAAGAAGGTGAAGACCGATGGTATTGATACAAAAGTACAAGTAGATGAAAAGGGGCGGTATTGGATTAATGTCGCACGAGAATTTGATAACATATTGATAGAAGGTTAAACATGGCCAATCAAGTAATTCCGCACAGTCTCTTTTCTGAATTTGATGTGGCCTTATTCCAGTCGGGTAAGCACTTCAAATTGTATGAAAAGTTTGGTTCACATGAACTGGAAGTCAATGGCGAAAAAGGCGTTTATTTTGCAGTTTGGGCTCCAAATGCAAAATCGGTCTCCGTCACAGGTAACTTTAATTTTTGGGATAAGGAGCATCATGCGCTCTTTGTCCGTTGGGATGGTAGTGGAATTTGGGAAGGGTTTATTCCGGGGCTTGGCAATGGAGAGGCGTATAAGTATGTTATTCAGACCTATACTGGCGAACAACTTGAAAAAGGTGATCCGTTTGCTTTTCGGTGGGAGATAGCGCCGAAGACTGCCTCCATTGTTCATTCGACCTGGTACGAGTGGCAGGATAAGCAATGGATGCAGGAGCGTGCCGTTAAAAATAGGCTGGATCAACCCTGGTCGGTCTATGAGGTCCATTTAGGATCCTGGTCGCGGGATCCGGAAAGTCCGGATACTTTGCTCAACTACCGCGAAATCGCTGTAGCGCTCGTATCTTATGTGAAGGAAATGAATTTCACGCATGTGGAGTTTATGCCTTTAATGGAGCATCCCTATTATCCGTCTTGGGGATACCAGATAACAGGTTATTTTGCGGCGAGTTCGCGTTATGGATCGGCACAAGATTTCATGTATCTGATTGAGGAGCTGCATGCCGCCGGGATAGGCGTATTGTTGGATTGGGTTCCTTCACATTTTCCCGGTGATGCACATGGTCTTTATCGCTTTGATGGCACGAGCTTATACGAACATGAAGATCCCCGGAAAGGGTTTCATCCCGATTGGCAATCCTATATTTTTAACTATGGGCGAAATGAAGTGCGTTCTTTTTTGATCAGTAATGCATTTTATTGGTTGGATCGTTTTCATATCGATGGACTTCGGGTCGATGCAGTAGCTTCTATGCTGTATTTGGATTATAGTCGAAATGCAGGCGAGTGGATTCCCAATGAATTTGGAGGAAATGAGAATCTCGAAGCGGTACAATTTTTAAAAGAGCTGAACGAGGCTGTTTACGGACATTTTCCACATGTGCAGACAATCGCCGAAGAATCGACTTCTTGGCCGAGTGTCAGTCGGCCAACGTATGCTGGTGGATTGGGATTCGGAATGAAATGGATGATGGGCTGGATGCATGATACGTTGGACTACTTTAAAGAGGATCCGATTAACCGCAGTTATCATCATGATCGACTCACTTTTGCGACCGTATATGCTTTCCATGAGAATTTTATGCTGCCGTTGTCACATGATGAGGTGGTTTACGGAAAGCAGTCCCTGATTTATAAAATGCCTGGCGATGAATGGCAAAAGTTTGCCAACCTGAGAGCATTGTATCTCTTTATGTATACTTTTTCGGGAACAAAATTGCTGTTTATGGGCGGTGAATTTGGGCAGACTTCGGAGTGGAATGTAAACCAATCGCTTGATTGGCATCTTTTGGAGTTTCCGCCACATCGGGGTATGAAGCAGTTTGTAGCCGATCTGAATACTGTTTATAGGAGCCAACCCAGTCTTTACCAAAAGGCTTTTGACGCCTCGGGATTTGAATGGATAGATGCTGGCGATCGTGAAAATTCGGTTGTAGTCTATTGGCGAAAAGGATTTGACTCCTGGGATGATACGGTTGTTGTACTTAACTTAACGCCTGTTGTTCGGGAACATTTCCGTATTGGTTTACCTTATGCTGGTGAATGGGAGGTGCTGCTGAATTCGGATGATTTAACTTATTTCGGTTCCGGAATACATCATCTGCCTATTCATAGTGAACACCTGCATTGGATGAACCAAGTACAGTCTGCACAACTTCATTTGCCTCCGCTTGGCGGATATATTCTGAAAAGAAAGAGCGCAGTAAAGGAAGTCAATCCAATTAAACAAGGCGAGCGTATCCCTGTATAAAATCTTGTTATTAAATCTCATGCTGTAAAAGAAGAATGAACGTATTTCACTTGAGTGTAGAATGTTATCCCGTGGCCAAAGTGGGTGGTCTCGCGGATGTTGTGGGAGCGCTGCCCAAATACCAAACCAAGTTGGGGTGGGAGGCGGCGGTTGTCATGCCCTGGTATGATCGTCCTTTTGTTAGGGATCATGCTTTTAGCCTAGTTCATGAAGGTACTTTTTATCAAGGGTCTGAATTGCTGAGCTATGGCGTTTATAAGGAAGATCATCAGGTACTTGGTTTTGAGCTCTACTTGATTAAAATTCCTGGCAAACTCGATCGGCAGGAGGTGTATTGTTATCCGGATGAAGGCGAGCAGTTTATCGCCTTTCAACATGCTGTATTGGCTTGGTTTAAAGATAAAGCTATAGTACCTGATATTGTGCATTGCCACGACCATCATGTCGGTTTGATGCCTTTTTTGATGAAGTATAGCAATGACTATAATTTTCTTGCCGACGTTAAAACGGTAGCCACCGTGCATAATGGGCAATATCAGGGCTGGACACATTGGAGCAAGGCCATTCTGTTGCCTGCTTTCGATAGCTGGAAATGGGGGTTATTGGACTGGGATGGTTTAATTAACCCGCTTGCAGCCCTAATTAAATGTTGTGATGCTTACACAACGGTATCTGAAGGCTATCTGGAAGAGCTTTATGTGGAAGCAAATGGTTTACAGCATCTATTTTATGATGAGCGAAATAAATCTGTCGGTATTGTCAATGGAATTGACTGGGAAATCTGGGATCCAAAAATTGATTATACTTTGTTCGAAAACTATGATGCTGTACAAGCTTTTTCCGGCAAATTGAAAAATAAGGAGGCTTTGGCAAAGCAGTACAAAATAAATCCAGATCAGCCACTGCTTGTTTTTATTGGCCGATTTGCAACGGAAAAAGGAGCAGATTTACTACCGGAGATAATTTTGGATTTGACGGAGAAATATCGCGATAGATTAAGTATATTTATACTGGGTGCCGGAGACCCAGCGATCCAGTCACGCGTGAAATCACTCGTCGATGATGGAATTGATAATTTTGATGTGTTCTTTGGTTATGATGAAAATCTTGCCCATTGGCTTTATGCCAGTGCGGATTTTCTTTTAATGCCTTCCCGTGTTGAGCCCTGTGGGCTTAATCAGCTCTATGCGATGAAGTATGGCACATTGCCGATCGTGCATCAGGTTGGGGGATTAAAAGATACGGTAATCGATCTAAAAAATGATGGCTACGGTATAGGTTTTGATAGTTTGGCAATCCCTGAAATTAGTGCAGCGATTGTTCGGGCTATAAATTTTTACGACAGTAAAAAGCAGTTTGAGGAGAATCAACGTAAAATGATGCAGTTGGATTTTTCTTGGGATAAATCTGCAGCGAAGTATATAAGTCTATATAACCAAATAATGTAATTTGATATGTCACGTCATAATGTAGTAGCTATCGTCTTGGGCGGAGGAAGGGGCTCACGTCTGTATCCATTGACCGATCAACGGTCTAAGCCAGCGGTTCCCATTGCCGGGAAATATCGCTTGGTGGACATTCCCATCTCGAATTGTCTTAATTCGGGTTTTAACAAGATTTTTGTGTTGACACAATTCAATTCTTCGTCACTCAACTCCCACATTAAGAATACCTACAACTTTAGTATTTTTAGTAAGGGCTTTGTTGATATCCTGGCTGCCGAACAGACCAATGATGGCGATAAATGGTTCGAGGGTACTGCAGATGCCGTGCGGCGATCGTTTCGGAAGCTGGCTAGTATTGATTATGACTATGTACTGATTTTATCGGGGGATCAGCTGTATCAAATGGATTTTGATGCCCTGGTCGACTTTCATGTCGAAAACGAAGGCGACCTGACCATTGCGGCTATTCCAGTAAACGCCAAAGATGCCACTGGTTTTGGAATACTGAAATCGGATGAAAAGAATCACATTACCTCTTTTATTGAGAAGCCGAATAGTGAGCAGCTGGTGGATTGGAGTTCAGAAGTGAGCGACCATTTAAAGGGTGAGGGTAGGGAATACCTGGCTTCCATGGGGATTTATGTTTTTTCAAAAGGCGTCCTGAAACGTATGCTTGAAGAGAATCGCGGAATGGATTTTGGAAAAGAGATTATTCCCGATGCAATTGATACCCATAGAGTGCTTAGTTATCAATTTGAGGGCTATTGGACAGATATCGGTACCATAGGTTCTTTCTATGAGGCCAACATTGGTTTGACTGATAATATTCCGGCATTTAATCTGTTTGATAAAAATACGGTTTTCACCCGTCCAAGGATGTTGCCACCTTCTAAAATTTCGGGTACAACATTGATCAATTCTGTCATTTCGGACGGCTGTATTATCCAAGCGGATAAAATAGACCGTTCCGTCGTGGGGGTTCGATCGCGGATTGGTACAGGATCTGTGGTGCGCGGAACCTATATGATGGGGTCTGACTATTATGAAGATCTCGCCGATATGGAGGATGCAAAACGCAAAAATATACCTGTCGTTGGTGTTGGAGAACGCTGTTATATTGAGAATGCTATTTTGGATAAAAATTGTCGTATCGGCAACGATGTCCGGATCAATGGTGGACCTCATTTGCTGAATGCCAATCATCCTACTTATACCATTTGTGACGGCATTGTTGTTATCAAAAAAAATGCTATTATTCCAAACGGAACAACAATAGGATTGACAAGCTTATAAAATTTATAGAACAAGGGAGATAATATATTGTTATCATTGCAAGTTATTCTAATGGAAGTACCGCGAAATACGGCTAATCTACAGGCTCAATTTATGGGCAGATAGCAATAATTGTTTCATGGTACTGTCTTTGCTGGCAAAGAGCATTTTAATATAATGAAATCGTATGCAATTGAGACAGGTTATCTCCCTTTTTTTTATACTGTTTGTTTTTGTAGGTTGTGATACCTCATTGATGGTTCAAGGTAGTGGTGTCTTGCGTGATGCCTCGCGTAGATTTGAACTTCGTAACGGCAATCGAACAGTCGTTTACATTCCAATGCGGCATCTGGGTACACGTGTGTACTATGATCAAATCCAGCGTGCTGTAGATTCTCTTCAACATTCGGGCTATGTAGTTTTTTATGAAAGCATCGCTTATCAGGTGGATAGTGCGGCACAACGTGATCTATATGACCGCAAATTTAGAAAGCTTACAGGCAATCGGCTGGGGTTGCAGCAATGTATTGAAATACCGGGCGATACCTCCCGGATTCTTCGGGCGCCCATGTACCGGAAACTGGGGCAGCGAATCATTAGCCAGCCCGATTATTCCTTTTTTCTGGTAAATTATGAAACGGCGGTGAATGCGGATATTCCCAAAAACAAATTGCTTGACGAGTTTGAATACCTGTATGGTACGATCAACCTGGATGATTGTGATTACAAAACACCGCTCCAGGAACCGTATTCCTGCAAACCTATAAAAGCAGCCTTGAAAAACAAATTTGATAAAGAATTTGTCATGAAAAAAAGGGAAGAGAACCTGGCTTCGTTAGTTGCTGACGCTCCACAGCAAAAGATTTTAATCTTATTTGGAACCTCACATTTTAAAGGCTTTTTGCGTAATTTGCAGGCTCGGGATCCCAAATGGATACAGATCAAATAATATGCTAGGAAAACTATTCATTATACTGCTTATACCAGTAACCATTTATGTTGTTTATTACCTGTTAAATCGTACGGCCAAAAATAGCAAAGCCATTAAACGTGTATTAAGCGACGAAGGCAAGGAAATTCTAGAAAAAGAAGTTGCCTATTACCGCAATCTGTCCACTACGGACAAAGCGGAATTTGAAACCCGCTGTTTAAAATTTTTGGATACGGTCAAGATTGAAGGTGTGGGTGTAGCGGTTGAGCTGAAAGATTATATGATGATTGCCGCCAGTGCGATTATTCCAATATTTGCGTTTAAGAAATGGACCTATCCCAATTTGACCAATATTATGGTTTATCCTTCCCAATTCAATACAGCCTATGAATTTGAAGGCCATGCTGACCGTAATATTATGGGTATGGTGGGTGAGGGAGCCATGAATGGACAAATGATATTGTCTAAATCGGCATTGGAGTATGGCTTTAAGAATCCAAAGGATGGACAGAATACAGCGATACACGAATTTGTGCACTTGATCGATAAAACCGATGGCACAGTGGATGGCATTCCCACACATTTGATGGATAAAGCTTCAGTCATTCCTTTTATGAATCTGATACGGGAAGAAATTACCAAGATAAAAGAGAATAAATCTGATATTGATGTCTATGGCATGACCAATCCAGCTGAGTTTTTTGCGGTTGCGTCTGAATATTTCTTTGAGAATCCGGCGAAATTCAAGACCCATCATCCAGAGCTTTATAAAGCACTTTCTGAAATTTTTGAACAAAGTTAGTTATAGATAAATAAAATTTTAGTATTTTTAAGGAAAACAGAAGTTGTTTGCCTTTTTTCTGCGAGCACCCTGCTCCTGGGCTGGAAAGAAGATCATCGCTTCGCTAAAGTTTTGTTAATTATAACTGTTATGCCTAAAACTACAATTTATTCTTCTATTGCCCTGGCTTGTATGCTATTTTGTGGCAGTAATCCGGGATTTTCCCAGCAGCGTTTTGCTAAAGGGACAACATTTACTGAAATGGCCGATCCCACAAAGGATACTTTATCCAACTGGTCGAATGTTAAAACCGGTCTACATGCTTCGTTTGTATCGATAGACAAACGTTATCCCAAATCTGTTAATCCAAATCTGACAACACAACGTACGGCGACTGTGGATGCCTGGAAAGGTGAACAAGTATCGGCGCAAGTATTGTTATGGACCAGTGCTGCCGCAGCAGATGTTGCTGTATTGGCAAGTGAGTTAAAGTCTACAACAGGCAAGGTGATCGGTAGCGATGCGGTACAAGCACGTTTTGTTCGTTATGTCATGACTGATGAATTTGCAAGTGGTTGTGGCCATCGTAAACCAGAAGATTTTAAAGCTTCTCTGTCGGCAGATATGTTGGATGATCTGAAAAGCTATGACCTTGAAGCTAAGAAAGTCCGTCCTGTATGGATTACAGTAAAGGTTCCCAAAGAAGCTGCTGCTGGACAATATAAAACGACAATTTCGGTTAAGCAAAATGGTCAGGTAAAGGAACAGTTACAACTTACGGTCAATGTGCAAAATCATGTGCTGCCACCTGCATCCCAGTGGACTTATCATTTGGATCAATGGCAACACCCTTCGGCAGTTGCCCGCGTCAATAATGTGAAGATGTGGAGCGATGAGCATTTCGAAGCATTGAAACCAACCATGAAACAACTTGCAGCTGCAGGGCAGAAGGTCATTACAGCAACCTTGAATAAGGATGCCTGGAATGTACAGACATATGATCCTTATGCGGATATGATCACCTGGAAGAAGGCAAAAGACGGTTCCTGGACCTATGATTATACTGTTTTTGATCGGTGGGTAAACTTTATGATGGATCTAGGGGTCAACAAACAGATTAATTGCTATTCGCTTTTACCATGGAATAACGAGGTTCATTATTTTGATGAAAGTAAAAAAGAACTGGTCAATGTTATTGCGAAGCCCGGTACAGCTATATTCGAGGAACTATGGACGCCTTTCTTAAAGGATTTTAGTAAACACATTACCGCAAAAGGCTGGTTAAAGATTACCAATATTGCGATGGATGAAAGAGGCCGGGAGGAAATGGATCCAGCGATAGCATTGTTGGAAAAAGTAGCGCCCGAATTTGGTGTTGCATTTGCAGATAATCACAAAAGCTACCAACGCTATCATAAAAGTACCGATATCAGCGTTGCCGCTGGAGATCCTTTTGATCAGAATGATCTCATTGAGCGACGTAAAAAAGGGTATATCACGACATTTTATGTTTGTTGTTCGGACGAATTCCCAAATCAATTCACGTTCTCGGATCCAGCAGAATCCACCTATATGGCTTGGTATGCGCTAGCGGCAGGCTTCGATGGAGCATTGCGTTGGGCATTTAACTCCTGGGTGAAAGATCCGCTGCATGATTCAAGATTCCGTACATGGCCAGCAGGGGACACTTATATTGTTTATCCACAAGGAAGAAGCTCTATCCGTTATGAACGTATGTTGGAAGGTATTCAAGATTATACCAAAGTCGGCATTCTTAAAGCAAAGTTGGAGAAGTCAAAAGATCAAGCTAACCTAGCGAAGCTAAATGCAAAAATTGCAAAGTTGAATACCGCTAAACGCTATGCGGACTGGAATAAAGATCTCAATGATGCAAAGCGTTTTGTCGATGAATTGTCGCGACAAATCAACTAAGGATTTATTAAGTCTATAATTTTAAAAAAGCTGTTTCAATCAATTTGAAGCAGCTTTTTTGTTGATTACAATCTTTTTCTATTTTAAGTGCAGCGGATTGTTAGCTGAAATTTTCGGCGCAGTGTATCCTTGCTTCCCGTTGAGGCTATCGTTGCACATGCGATCATTTTATACGCTTGGGTAATACTGTATTGTTCAGGTAATATCCCAAACCATTACGCTAAATTATTGTTGTTATTAAGTGGCGATAACATAATTTGCATAAGGTCGCTGTCACAAAATCTTAAATTATAGTATAGGTATGAAAAATGTAGCACACCAGATTGTGGGTCTTTTAAAGGATGCGGGAATTCAGCGTATTTATGCCGTAACGGGCGATAGTTTAAATTTTTTCAACGAAGCTGTTCATGCAGATGGAACGATGCAATGGATACATGTAAGACATGAGGAAGTGGGGGCATTTGCCGCAACGGCAGAGGCTGATTTGCACGGGATCGCCTGTTGTGCGGGAAGCAGTGGACCAGGACATGTGCATCTGATCAATGGTGTTTATGAAGCACACAAGACACGGGTACCCATGCTTGTGATTGCATCAACATGTGCTACATACGAATTTGGAACCGATTATTTTCAAGAAACCAATCCAATCAAATTGTTTGATGATTGTTCTTGCTACAATCAAATGATCACTCGGCCAGAACAGGTGCAACGTATGGTGCAAAATGCATTACAACAGGCTATCTCTAAACGGGATGTGGCGGTTATCGGTTTGCCTGGTGATGTATCAGAAATGGAAGCTGTTCAAATGAATACCTCAACGAAGGTGTTTTTTACCGAGCCGCAAATTAGACCTTCGGAGATGGAAATTGGGCGATTAGCCCAATATATCAATCAAGCAGAAAAGATAACCTTGTTCTGTGGTGTGGGAGCCAAGAAAGCACAGCAGCAAATTGTAGCATTATCACAAAAGATCCATGCGCCGGTGGGTTATTCATTTAAAGCAAAGTTGGATATTCAACGCGACAATCCCAATGAAATCGGCATGACCGGACTTTTGGGTATGGCTTCGGCATTCCAAAGTATGCATCATTCGGATCTCATTTTACTTTTGGGGACTGATTTTCCTTATAAGGATTTTATACCGACCAACAAAACCATTGTCCAGATTGATATTGAAGGTGAAAAGCTTGGTCGCAGATCCATCGTAGACTATGGGCTTGTGGGCGATATTGAACATACTTTAAAAGCGGTATTGCCCTTTGTGGAAGCGCGTTCGGACACGAAATTTCTGGAGAAGCAGCTTGCTTCTTATGCAAAGGTCAAGGAAGATCTCATGACTTATGTGGACGATTCGGGCAGTGAATGCGCGATACAGCCTGAATTTGTTGCACATACCATTGATCAAAAAGCCAGTGATGATGCGATTTTTCTGCTTGATACCGGGATGTGCTGTGTGTGGGGAGCGCGTTATATTAACCAGCGAAAGAATCGTATCATGCTGGGGTCTTTTAACCATGGGTCTATGGCTAATGCCATGCCAATGGCTATTGGAGCGGCATTGACACATCCTGAACGTCAGGTTATCGCTTTTTGTGGTGATGGGGGACTATCCATGTTGTTGGGGGATCTCGCAACAATAAAACAATATAACTTGCCGATCAAAATAATCGTTTTTAACAACCGTGCACTTGGTATGGTTAAATTAGAAATGCAGGTATCAGGTCTGAAAGATCAGGAAACCAATATGGTCAATCCAGATTTTGCGATGATCGCTCAAGCGATGGGAATACGCGCATTTACGGTGACTCAGCCCCAAGAGGTGGATGCTGTTATCACTGAAGCTCTTGGTATGACAGATGAGCCTGTCCTGATCGATATATATACCAATCCCAATGCATTGGCTATGCCGCCCAAGATATCCTTCAGTCAAATGAAAGGGATGACAGAAAGTATGGCAAAATTAATGCTGTCGGGTAATTTCGAAGAAGTGTGGGATACCATTAAATCGAACTATAAACATTTGAAATCGCTTTAATCCCTTGTGATATTCGAATTGTTAAACATATTAAAAGCCCCTCGAAGCATAACAGCGGAGGGGCTTGTTTTGTGTTAAAAGTGACTTGAATGTGTGGCTGTCAGACCATAAAATGCTGATCAGCGGATAGTCGAAATTTGGAGGAGAATGTTATCTCAACATTGACGTTGAACAAACCAAAGACTTTTAAGTAATTCTTCTTTACAGCGTCTGAGTTTTTCAACTTTGGATTCGGAAGAAATGGTAACTTGCTCTTTAACAATAATAGCCAAGTCTGTTTCAATGGACAATTTTGTGAGTGATGTACATCCACTATCAAATTTCTTAAAGCTTACATCTTTCATACTAATATTGGTTAAGAATTCCTGAATTTTATAGAGTACAATTTACTAATAAAAATTAGCTTTACAATAAGCTAGCAATAATTTTATTGTTACTAAATTGTTTATTTTTAACAGCTTATATCGTGCTAAAATAGCCGAGCGCTGTCTAACTTATAAACAATATTTGTTTGCTTTTTGTTTTCTGAATTTCAAAATTTTAAATGTTAGTTATTTAAAACAAAATTTCTTTTGAATTGCTATCTATACGATCAAACAAAAAAACACGATGAGAATAATCAATTTTGGATTTATAGTGTTGCTGTGTTGCGCTGGTTGCCGTCAGGAACAAAAAAAACAGGATGCTTCTACGAAACTCAATGACACTGTTCAAAGTACTCAACCTTTGGACACCGGGAGGTTTCTTACGGGAAAAAGTACATATCAATACCTTAAAAATGGCGATACCATTTCATTATCAATCACTGTTGATGGAGAAAAGGTACAGGGGGATCTAAGCTATGCCTGGAAGGAAAAAGATCGTAATAAGGGACATATTGATGGTGTATTGACGGGGGATATTTTAACTGCCGATTATACTTTTTCTTCTGAGGGCCAGGAATCCGTCCGCCAGGTGATATTTAAACTATCCAAGGAGCGTGCACTGGAGGGTTATGGTGCGATGGAAGAGAAGGCTGGAAAAATGACTTTTGCCGATCCTAAAAAGATCGCTTTTGATGAGAAATTTGCCTTAGAAAATTTAACGAAGGGCCAATGAGATCAGCTTGGGGGTAAAAATTAAGAGGCCGATCAATAGCGCAGTGATGCTGCTTATCATCACTGCTGCTGCGGCGACATCTTTAATTTTTTTTATGGTTGGATTTTGTTCTGGACAGATAAAGTCGGCCATATTTTCCAATGCTGTATTAAGCAATTCACAGACGAATACAAAACCAATGGCAAAGAGCACAGCAATCCATTCGTGGCTACTGATTTGAAGTGCAACGGATAGGAGTATGGCAATAATGGCCGCTACGCAATGCACCCTGAAATTGTGTTCTTCTTGCCAGGCTGTTTTCAGCCCACTAAAGGCATAGTGAAAACTCTTTAATCTGGCACGGAATGAAAAGTTGTTTTTGGCCATAGTTGTTATGCTATTTTCTGTAAAGATAGCTCTTTATGTTTATCTTGGCCTACTGGATTTTTTTATTGTATTTAGTCCGAACTATTCCTTTGCCATATCCACCTGATCCGCTTTCTTGTTCATCCTTTTTACTTTATGGGTCTTTTATTACAAATGCAGCTTAATTTTAATTAAATTGCTTTATGATCTATAATTTTGATAAAACGATTGTTCGACGTGGTACCGATTCGGTCAAATGGAATCAACATGATTATGCGGATTTGATTCCACTCTGGGTTGCGGATATGGACTTTCCAGCAGCACAACCTGTTGTGGATGCACTTGCGCAGCGGGTTCAACATGCTGTATATGGGTATGCTACTATTCCAGCTGCTTTTTACAGCGCAGTTATGAGCTGGTCCTCACAGCGGCATAAATTTGTGCTTCAACCGGAATGGATACTTCCCGTTATCGGTGTCGTACCAGCACTTTCGGCTTTGGTTAAAGCATTTACATCTGCTGGTGACAAGGTTTTGGTTCAAGAGCCTGTATATCATTGTTTTTTTTCTTCAATTGAACGCAATCAAGCCGAGGTTGTTTCCAATGATTTGGTTTACAACAATGGTGAGTATACAATCGATTTTGAGGATTTTGAATATAAGGCAAGTGATCCGAAAGTCAAGTTATTTATTTTATGTAGCCCACATAACCCCGCTGGCCGTGTTTGGACAAGAGCTGAGCTTGAACGTCTTGGTGAAATCTGTTTGCGGCACCAAGTTTTAGTGATTTCGGATGAAATTCATTGCGATCTGGTATTTGAGGGCTATACACATATTCCTTTTGGGAGTATCAATGCAGCCTTTTTGACGAATTCGATTACCTGTGTAGCACCGAGTAAAACCTTTAATTTGGCAGGACTCCAGGTCGCTACGGTCTTCGTGGCTGATCCTGAACTCAAAAGGAAGGTGCAGCAGGCTTTCTTAGCCAACGAGATCAGTAGCATAAGTCCCTTTGCTATTACTGGCTTGGTCGCGGCGTATGAGTCGGGCGGGGAATGGCTGGATCAGGCTTTAAGCTACATCCATGCGAATTATGTGTATTTGAAAGGCTTTATGGCTGAACACCTGCCTGCTTTGCACCTGCTTCCTTTGGAGGGTACTTATCTGGTATGGGTAGATTGCGCCGCTTTGGGGATTTCAAGTCGAAAATTGGGGCAGCTCTTATTGGACGAGGCACATGTACAGGTCAATGTCGGTGCGATGTATGGCAAGGGGAGTGATGCCTTTATTCGCCTTAACATTGCTTGTTCAAGGGAAGTCTTGACAACAGGCTTGTTGCGTTTGAAGACTGTTTTCTCCTCTTTACTGCAAGGAGCAAAATAGTATATGAATAGATGCTGCGTTAATAGATGAATAGGTTCCGATTTACGGAGAATTCTTCGTTCATCGTATCATGCCGCTGAGCGAGAAGGAAATAGCGTAATGAACAAAAAAATCCGCTGTATCTCTCGATTCAGCGGATTTTTTGAGACTTGTTTTAGACCCTATTAAATACCCATTTCTTTCAGAATGAAATGCGCGTTGTCAATTTTATCGGCAACCCAGAGGACATAACGAATGTCGACTCCGATGGATCTGCTGTAACTCTCGTTCCAAGCGAAATCATTAATTGTTGCGTCATAAGCACGGTCAAAATTTACACCGATTAATTCACCATTGGCATTCATTATTGGAGATCCTGAATTTCCACCTGTAGTATCCATATCATATAAGATATTGACCGGCACAGATCCCAGATCTTTTTGAAGATAAGGACCAAAATTCTTATTGAGGTAAGCTGTCTTGATTTCTTGTGGATAGTCAAATTCTGCTAAACCAAGATTTCCTTTTTGAATGATTCCTTCGATTGTCGTGAATGGCTTCATATAAGTTGCATCAGCAGGAGAGTAGCCTTTGATGTGCCCATACGTCAGACGTAAGGTTGAGTTTGCATCAGGAATAAAGTTTTTGGCCTGAAAAATTTCCTTGACGGCAACATAATCGCCCATTAATTTGTTAAGTACCCCTTCACGTCTTTTTTGTTCAGCAGCGAACTGGACAATATCATTGTTCAATTTGCCCTGGAAATCCAATAATTTGTCGTCAAATTTCTGAAGTGCATCGGCATTGGCCAAAACAGTATTTAGTATGTAATTTTGATCGCCAAGTTTACTGTTCTGAATAATCTCTGTTGCAAATTCTTGTGCAGTAGCCGTATTAAACTGCAATTTCTGAATGGAAGCCAATTGATTTTTACCTTGGAATGCAATGGCATCTTCCAACATTCTGGAGAAAATACGCTGATCAGCCTGCTTATTGTAGCTTTCGTAGGTTTCTTTAACAGCGGTTTTTAATTTTTCGATATTCAGATCGAAAAGCTGCTTGGCAGCTTGGGAAGATTTTTCCTTTGCCAAGTTTGTTTTCAGAACGTTCAGGTCGCGGGCTACTTTCAATAAGCTCGTACTATTGTAAATATTATTGATCCAAAGTTCTTTCAGGGCATCTTGATCGCTCAGCTGATAATAGGCGTCAATATCAGCGAGTAGACTTCCATATTTGTTTTTCAATTCGGGTTTACTTAAGATAAAGGCCGCCAGTGCTTCGTCTTCTTGTTTTTTTGTCGATAGCAAGTCGATTCCCCGTAAGCCCTTGAGTTTACCACGATAGTTTTTCAATACATTCGCATTACGTTTTATGCGTGTTGCCAAGGACAAGGCGATATCGGTATTGTCTTTTCCTGCTTCCTCCATCTGTTTATTTTGGAAATCATACAGGTTGGATACGTAAGGCAAAAGATATTCCTGTTGATATTGAATATATTGTGCTGGTCGGTGTCGGAATGTTTTTCCGGGATAACCAAGGATAAAGGTGAAATCATTCTCCCGTACACCATTTGGATTGACTTTAAGGTGTTTTTTGGGCTGGTAAGGAACGTTATCTTTAGAATAAGGTGCAGATTTTCCGTTTTTGCCGACATAAGCTCTCAGAAAAGAATAATCTCCCGTGTGGCGTGGCCATACCCAGTTATCTGTTTCGCCACCAAATTCGCCGATGTTTTGACGTGGAATATAAACTAAACGAACGTCTTCGATTGTTTTATAACGGAATAGGACATAACTTTTACCGATAAACATTTCCGATACTTCCGCTTTAATCGTGGGATCTTCTTTTTCCGCTTGTTTAACCAGTTCTTGTTGTTTACGTTTGATCGTATTGATACGCTCTACTGGGTCGCTAATATTGGCGACAGCATTTAATATTTTAGCGGAAACATCCTCATAGGAATCGGTAATTCTTATTTTTAATCCTTTTGCCTCAATTTCCTGTTCTTGATTTTGGGCTACAAACCCGTTTTTTAGGTAATTGTTAATTGCTGTACTGGCGAGTTGAACGGCAGAAAAAGCACAGTGGTGATTGGTAATGATTAAACCACGGTTTGAGACAAACGACCCTGTACATCCACTGACTTGAACCAGGGCATCTACCAGTCCGACCTGACCGGGATTGTAGATATCTTTCTCACTGATCTTTAACCCAGCTTTCTTCAATCCAGCTCTATTTAATTCGCTCAATGGAAACATTCCCTCATCGGGATTTGCCTTGCTATAAGGACTGTTTGCCATGTTTAAGAATAAAGCTAGTGCAATTGTCGTACGATTTATAAACTTCATAGGATTTTAACTATCAACTGTTGTAAATCTCCAAATTTAAGAAAAGCATTTTGATGAAATCGATTTTTTATGTGAACTAATGTAACAATAGTGGATATACAGCGCCTTTTTGGCAAGGTATTTATTGTATAATCGGCAGGCCAAATGCTCCTGTTGACTTTAATTATAAAGGATTTGACATTGGTTTACGACAGGATTCGTAATTTTGTGCTTTAAAGATAGTAAGATGACCTTAATCCAACTGGAATATATTATAGCTGTTGATACCTACCGAAGTTTTGTTGCAGCTGCAGAAAAATGTTTTGTCACGCAACCTACGTTGAGCATGCAGATACAAAAACTTGAAGAGTCTTTAGGGGCTAAAATCTTCGACCGGAGCCGTCAGCCTGTTGTTCCTACAGAAATCGGCGAGAAAATTATTCTTCAAGCTCGATTGGTATTGACAGAAAGTCGAAAAATCAATGAGATTGTACAGGATAAAAAAGGGGAAATTGAAGGTACATTAAGGGTCGGTGTTATCCCGACAATCGCACCTTATTTGCTTCCGAATGTGCTGACCACATTTATGGAGAAATATCCGAAGCTACAATTGCAGATTTGGGAATATACGACAGAACGGATTGTGCATGAATTGAAGGTCGGACTTCTGGACTGTGGTGTGCTATCTACTCCCTTAAATGACCCGGGGATTTTGGAATCACCCTTGTTTTACGAAAATTTTGTCGCTTATATTTCAGCCAATAGCCCGCTGTTTCCCAAAAAAATACTGAGTGGTGATGATATTGCCGATGATAAACTTTGGTTGCTCAATGAAGGCCATTGTATGCGTGGGCAGGTGCTTAATATTTGTCATCACAAACATAATCAAGATCTTACAGGGCGATTTGAGTATAATACGGGTAGCGTAGAGACCTTAAAACGTATGGTCGATATCAACGACGGAATCACGATATTGCCTGAGTTGTCGATTTGGGATTATTCCGATGAACAATTGGATAGGATCCGTTATTTCAAATCACCGGAACCAGTACGGGAGATATCATTGGTGACGACGCAAAATTATGTAAAGAGACATGCAATTCAGGCCTTAGAGAAAGAAATATTGGCCGTAGTACCCGATAAATTCAAAACAAAAAAGAAAAAGGAAGTGTTGAGCTTTCAATAGGACGATATGAGAAACCTCAAAAGACGTTTTTTTAAAAAAATAGACCAGATCAATCAATGGCGGATGAAGAAAGTTTCTAACCGGAACTTTATCATTATACTCGCATTTTTGGTTGGAATTGTTGGTGGTATTATGGCATCTGTACTAAAAAGATTAACCCATTTTATTGCAACGACTATACAGGATGATATCGATTGGAAAGTAAAGTACTCGGTTTACTTGATTTTTCCATTGATAGGGATTTTGCTCAGCGTGTTTTTTGTTCGCAAATTTTTGAAAGGGAAGAAGATGGAGCACGGGATTACCCCGATTATTTATGCCATCAGTCGGAAAGGCAGCCGATTGGATCCCAGCAATATTTATTCTCAGGTGGTGACATCCGCTATTACCGTTGGCTTTGGCGGGTCCTGTGGTTTGGAAGCTCCTGTTGCTTTGGGTGGGTCTTCTATCGGTTCTAATATCGCCCGTTTTTTTGGACTGCAGTATAAAGAAGTGACCATGTTATTGGCTTGTGGGGCAGCAGCAGGAATTTCAGGCGCCTTCAACAGTCCTTTGGCCGGAATGATTTTTGCCATCGAGATCTTGCTTCCCGAATTTTCAATTCCAGTGTTCATTCCTTTGCTGATCTCATCGGCATTGGCTTCTGTTGTCTCTCGGGTGCTTTATAATGAACCCTTATTCAGTACATTCAATTCCGATTGGCAGGTTTCGGCCTTAATATTTTACCTGTTGTTGGCGGTGCTGATTGGGCTTTATACGATTTACTTTGCACGCGTTTCCAGGAGTGTGGGCAAATGGTTTTCTAAGATTAAGAATCCCTATAATAAAGTCTGGGTCAGTGGTATTGCCTTAGGTCTGATGATTTTTGTGTTCCCAGCATTGTATGGAGAAGGCTATATTACCATTCAGCAGATTCTCAATGGTCAGTTTAACTCAATTGTTAAGAACAGTTTGTTCTCAGACTACAAGGATATGGGATTAGTCGTCCTGGGCTATACGATACTGACTTTATTTGGAAAATCCCTTGCAGCACTGTTTACCTTAAATGGCGGTGGAAATGGCGGGGTATTTGGACCAAGTTTAGTCATGGGGGGATTATTAGGATTTGCATTTTCGTATGGCGTAAACTTAACCGGAATTGCCGAGCTAAATGTGCCAAATTTTGTGGTAGCGGGGATGGCTGGTGCGTTGAGCGGCATTATGCATGCGCCGTTGACGGGCATATTTTTGATTGCTGAAGTGACCGGAGGTTATACGTTAATGGTTCCATTGATGTTGGTTTGTTCCATTTCATATTTGATTAATAGGGCCGTGCTAAAGCATTCCATTTATACCAAGGTATTGGCGGAGTCTGGCGATCTGATTTCTTATGAAGACAAGGATCGATCCGTGTTAAGTATGATGCGGATAAAATATGTATTGGAAACTAATTTTGTGATCTTACGCCCCGACGAAACACCAAAAGGTCGACAAACAGACATTATCCATAGTAAACGCAATATCTTTCCAGTGGTTGATTACGAAGGTAAATTTATTGGGCTTCTTTATAGCGAGTTTCTATTCTCAGTATTATTGGGTGAAGTGGATGGGGGAGATACGACTTTCGAAAAGTTAGCTCAGAAGCCAAATGATACGGTAGGAATCAATGAAAACATGGAAATCGTTATGGCTAAAATGAATAAGGATGACACGTGGATACTTCCAGTTTTGGGGGATGAAAATAAGTATATGGGCTTTGTTTCCAAATCGAGTGTATTCAACAAATATCGCGCGTTATTGATACGTCAGGGGCACTATTTGGAATAAACTGAGTATACATTGTTAGAACCCGAAACGAAGCTTGTTCGGATATGCTCCCTTGGGTCGGCTTTAAACCCGAGGAAGCATAGTAAATTTTTTAAGCGCGTAAAGCCATTATCTTTGTGACATATTTTCCGATAATATCAAACTCCAAGTTGACTGTGCTACCCAATTCAACTTGTTGCAAGTTGGTATGCTCTAGTGTATACGGAATGATAGCAACTGAAAACTGATCGTCTTTAGAGTCTACTACTGTCAAGCTGATACCATTTACGGTAATGGATCCTTTTTCTACGGTGATATTTTGTTTGGAAACATCATATTGAAAGGTAAAAATAAAACTACCATTTTCATCTTTCTTTTGGATACAACGCGCAGTCTGATCCACATGTCCCTGGACGATATGTCCATCAAATCTTCCGCCTGCCAAAGTACAACGTTCCAGATTGATCAGGTCGCCCACCTTTAATTGAGCGAGATTTGTCTTCTGCAAGGTTTCATCAATTGCCGTAACTTTATGTAGATCATTGTTCAATCCAACAACAGTAAGGCAAACGCCATTATGACTTACACTCTGGTCTATTTTAAGTTCATTGGAAATAGCAGAACTGACGTAAAAATGGATATTGCTTTTTTCCTGTTCGATATTTTCTATTTTTCCTAGGGTTTCTATGATTCCAGTAAACATGATATTTTTTTTGATTGATTCCAAAGTTACTAAATAATTAAATGAAATATCGATGTTTAGATAGCACAATGTGGTAGATAAGAGCTCATGGTGATTACATATGAAATCAGACTTCATCACCAAATTAAGTTGAATGGCAAACTTGAAAGTTAAGGGGCAATCAACAATTGTGATCTGTATTGACGTATGGGGTATATTTAGGGATGCAATTGAGTGCGTAAAGATAAATTGATAGATAAAATGAGGGCAGGAGATGACCGGTCATTCTGTTGTAAAGATAAATAATGCAAGGGTTAAATACTGTGGCTGGGACTAGCTGAGCAAAGCAACCCAAAAAATAACCTGTTGAAAAATGCAAAAAGATTGTAGTGTACATTGTACACTTACTATTCCTTTTGTGATTGCTGTGCTAAAACAAATTTATGGGAATTGAAAAAAAATATAACAAAATTTTTGTTTATATCATTTGAACCACTATCTTTGTCCTAGGTTTAGGTTGATTGCCTCTTACAAAGAGGTATTTATAAAAGCTTAGCAGGTCGCCCGACCGAATGCTAAGCTTTTTTTTGTGATCTTTTTTTTTGATTATTATTTGCTTAAACGCTTAATAGCAAGTTGTTTAATTTCATTTATAAATTTCTGAGAGGATGATGAGGGCTGTGTGGTAGCAATTAACTTTTGAAGGCATACCATGCTGTAAGCATTAGGATGGTGAGATATTCAAATTTTTTCGATTTGAAACGTTCTTTTAATGCATGCAATGCTTTGGATCTCGCATAATAGATGGTTGATGCGGTTGTGTTCAATGTTTCGCAAATTTCTTCGGTATTCAAGCCTTCCAGAAAACTGAGCTTGCAGATCTGAGCTTGTTGTTTGGGAAGCAAATTGATTTCAGCAAGTAACAACTCGGTGAGTTCTGTTCGGAATATCTTCTTGAGTACATCTTCATCCGGAACTGACATATGCTGCAGCATATCGAGTTCCTCTTTCCGTATTTTGAATTGAGTCGTTCTTTGCATATCGATACAGGCATTTTTAGTAGCGATAAAAAGAAAGGCTTTGAGGCTTTCATAATTCTCTACCTTTTGTCTATTATTCCATAGCTTAACAAAAACATCGGAGACAATTTCTTCGGCGTCGGTTTTGTTGCGGAGGTAGGAAAAGGCAAAATAGCGTAAAGAATGACCAAAATGATCCATAAAAAAGCATAAAGCCATTTCATCACCTTCTTTCAGTGTATCGATGTATGATTCTATTTGCCGCATACTTGGTTATTGATCGTTTTACATTGGCCTTCGGAATATGTTGTACTCCTGTATGGTCGATATGTCATTCAATAGGTACATTCACATTAGACTCCAGCTATGGATTGCTGTGCTAAATTACATAAAAAACTTGGGTTGTCAGGATTCAATCCGGACAACCCAAGTTTTTTAAGATTAAAAAATGAAGAAAGAAATCGATTTATTTTTTAATCATCTTATTGGCTACAATCTCCCATTCCTGTATATGTGCAGGTCGGTGTTCATTCTGAACAATTTCATCAAAATGTCGCAGCATTTGTGGGTACTGTGCAGCTAAGTCATTTTCTTCCCAAGGGTCTGTTGTTAAATCATACAATTGCCATTTTGCTTTAGGGTTTTTCTTCAGATCGAGTTTGACGGCCTTCCAGCGTCCTTCGCGTATGGCGATCTGGCCACCCTTTTCTGGGTATTCGAAATAGAGATATTGATGTTTCTGTTGATTCTTTTGACCCAGCCAGGTTGGAAGGAGGGAGAGCCCATTGCTGTGTCCGGGGCTTTGTTGAACGAGTTGTGCGAAGGTAGCCATGAGGTCATATTGGGCCGATATTAGGTCCGTTTCAGAATTGGCTTTGATATGGTTTGGCCACCTGACAATTAATGGTACTTTGATACCGCCTTCAAAAACATCCATTTTTAATCCTCTAAGCGAATCGACACTGCGGAAAAAACGATAATCTATGCCCCCATTAAAACCAGTTCCGTTGTCACTGGAAAACAGAATAATGGTGTTTTCATCTATTCCCAATGATTTGATTTGCTTCATAATCGTACCGACCTGGTCATCCAGATAGGTGATCATACCTGCATAGGTTGCTCTTGGATAGGGGGTTGCTGTATAGCCGTCCTGTCCGTAATAAGGTTTATCCTGGAAGAGGTTCTTATATTTATCCACATATTCCTGGGGAACTTGGAGTGATAAGTGCGGCAATGTATAAGGAAGGTATAAGAAAAAAGGATTACTTCGGTTTTTGTCGATAAAAGCCAGCGCTTTCGCTGTCATTAGTTCAGGTGCATATTCCTTACCGTCAAATTGTTTAAAGTCCTCTGCCGTGGCCTTACTGGAATCTAAAGGAGTATGGACGAATTTTTCCTTGTTTTGAAGGGGGTATTTTGTTTCATTTTCCCAAAGATGAGTTGGGTAGTAATTGTGTGCCTGTTTCTGGTCCAGGTAGCCAAAAAAATAATCAAATCCCTGTTTGTTAGGGCTTCCAGTGGAATTATTCATTCCAAGTCCCCACTTTCCAATGGCCGCGGTCTGATAGCCGGCTTTTTTAAATAGGTGCGCCATTGTATACGTCCCTTCAGGTAGTGGCATCTGGCCACCCTCGAGACTATCTGCGAAACCGCCCAATTCATAATTTCCGCGAATATAAGATTGTCCACCATGCTTGCCCGTCAATAACATGCAACGGGCTGGGGCACATACTGGTGTACTTGTATAGTGGTTTATAAAGCGTAAACCTTCATGTGCCAGCTGCTGGATATTGGGTGTTTTGATCAATCGTTGTCCATAGGGCTCCGTTTCGGCATAACCTAAATCGTCTGCATAAAAAAATATAATATTGGGCAATCGATGCTGCTTTTTCTTTTGTTGTGCAAAAAGAGTCCCCCATCCGAGGAGGATGAGGGAGAGTCCAACTTTTATTTTCATTTTTTACGTTCTCCTTCCAATAACTGCTTGAGCTCAGCGACTTTTTCTGGATATTTTGAAGCCACATTATTCTTTTCGCCGATATCATTTTTGAGATCGTATAACTGATCTTCCGGAAGACTTCCTGTTTCTGTATCGGTTAATTTCATGTAGGGGGAACCTTTGCTTGGCGCAATATATTTCCATTCGTCCTTTACTATGGCCAGTGTCTGTGCATGCTGAACCATACTGCTACGTCCCTTATTATCTTGACCGGTTAAGGTTTTCAAGAGTGGCGCGCTGTCTTTTGCTTCATCTGCTTTTAGTGGAACATCCAACAATTGGGCACTTGTTGCCAAGAGGTCTATTTGGCTAATCAATGCATTGGAAACTTTTCCCTGTGCAACGCCCTTGCCGCTTACGATAAAGGGCACGCGAGTTCCGCCTTCGAAGATGCTATATTTACCACCGCGTAGTGGGCCTGCGGGTAGATGACCATTTTGCTGGGCCACAGCTCCATCCATATACCCGTCGTCGAGAACGGGGCCGTTGTCGCTGCTGAAAATTATAATCGTGTTTTTGTCAAGTCCCAAAAGTTGCAATTGCTGTTGAATTTGTCCGACGGTCCAATCTAACTGCAGAATAGCATCGCCGCGATAACCAAGTTTGCTCTTCCCTTTAAATTGTGTTGCCGGCATACGGGGTACGTGCGGTTCTGTTAAGCAGAAATAGAGAAAGAACGGTTTGTTTTGATGTTGTGAAATAAAGTCCTGGGCTTTGTGAAGAAATGTTGTAGAGACTTCTTCATCCACCCATCTCGCACGTGTTCCACCGCTCATATAACCGATTCTTCCGATACCGTTGACTATTGTCTGATTGTGTCCCTGACCAGGTGAAGAATGCATTTTGAGTAGTTCGGGGTGTTCTTTGCCCGTAGGGTCATTACCTATTTTCTTTTCATAGTCTACCAGGATTGGATCACTTGCTTCAGCAGCCACGACCTGATCATTTTCAAGGAACACCGTTGGGACGCGATCTGCCGTTGCGGGGAAAATGAATGAATAATCAAAACCTACATCATTGGGTCCGGGTTTGATGGGGGCATTCCAGTCTTTTTGGACCTGATTTCCGAGTCCCATATGCCATTTGCCAACAATGGCCGTAGCATAGCCGGCATGTTTAAATACTTTGGGTAGTGTAATTTTATCCGTAGGAACGATTAGCTTGGCATCGCCAGGCAGAATGCCTGTCCCTTCCTGACGCCATGGATACGTTCCGGTCATCAATGCAAAACGGGAAGGGGTACAAGTTGCCGAAGTACTATGTGCATTGGTAAATCGAACGCCGTTTCGGGCGAGCTTATCCAGGTTGGGGGTTTCGATTTGTTTGGCACCATAGCTGCTTAAATCACCAAAACCAAGGTCGTCTGCATAAATATAGATCACATTCGGTTTACTAGCCTTTTGGGCAAAACTAACCGTGGGGAGCGCTGCGAAAAGGCTCGAGGAGAGTAATAACGTTAGGGATAGTGGCTTCTTCATATACGTTAAGTTTTGTTTAAAGGGTATCGTTTGACAATTGACGATACCCAAGATACTATTTTAAATTTGGATTGATATTCACTTCATTTTGCGGAATAGGCCACTGTTCATCTTGGCCAGCCCGGAAGGACTTGCTGGTCACGTACCATCGGCTATAAGGGTCTTTACTTCCACCGGATTTTATACGAAGATTTTTCGCATTTGGAAATGGGGCGCCATAAAAATCACCTTTCAGTACATCCTTTGCGATACCCCAACGTAGTAAATCCCAATAACGAAGTCCTTCCAATGCGAGTTCCACACGTCTTTCGTTGCGTAACGTCGCGCGCAAGGTGGTAGTACTTTGGACGTTAATGGCTGGCATATTAACGCTGCTTCTTTTTCTGACAGCGTTGATGGTTTTGTCGAGTAAGTCGTTGGTAATAGGATCTCCATTTTCGAGTTTGGCTTCAAGGTAGCTCAGGAGAACTTCGGCGTAGCGTACAATAGGAACATCGGCTCCAGAGTTTTGTAAGTTTCCACTGAAACCCTCGTCGTTGAACTTGCGTAGTCCGTAGCCCGTACGTGTGGCCTGTTTTGTTGTTGTCAATTGGTCGATAGATAGGGTGGAGTCGGGGTGAGACGTATATTTAAGGTTTTTGAAACGATCACCATTCGTTATCACCGTGAAGGCTAAACGCGGATCCCGGTTTTTGCTGATGTCTTGCGCATTATAGCGCGCATCATCGTACGAAAATGCCGTTCCATCGGTGAAACCATAGCTTTCCACAAGACTACCGAGCGGACAGTGAAGATGCCATCCGCCTGCGATTGCTGGAAAATTGTGCTGAAACATTCCGTTTCCGGCAAGATCAACCAAGTACTGCGTGGCAAAAATAATCTCTTTGCTCGTTTCGTTGGTTCCATTAAATAAGCCTGAATAGTTAGGATCTATGCTATTTTCATTGGCATTGATGATCTGCTCATAGCTTTTGATAGCGTCGGCGTAAGATTTTTCTGCCAGTTGGATGCGTCCAAGGAAAGCGAGGGCTGCCTGTTTGCTTGCGCGGCCCCTTTCTGCGGTCGTCAATTTGCCATAACTAGGTAAGTCGTTTGCCGCTTCCTGTAACTCACGTTCAACAAAAGTAACCAATTCTTGTTTTTTCGCTTTGGAAACCTGATTCGCTTCACTGGGCGCTAAAGTTTTGGTAACTAAAGGGGCATCAGCCCAGTATTGGGACAGGTAGAAATATTGGCAAGCACGAATAAACCGAGCTTCGGCTTTAAATCGTGCGAGTAGATCTGCTGAAATAGGAGTTTTATCTATATTTTCAAGAAAATAATTTATACGGGCGATTTTCTTGTAGGTATACATCCAATAATTGTCTAAGTTGCTATTATTGCTCGTTAAGGTACCATCGGATAGTTTGTTGAACACTGAATTATCACCACGTCTATCGTAGGCATTATCCGAAGCAAACTCCAGGTAAAGCAGACCGTTATAGGACCACCAATCTGTGGGGCTGAATTCGGCGAGGGAGTTCATTTGTATTTCCGCTTTGTATAATCCTGTCAGCGCTGCTCGAGCATTCGTCTCGTTTGTCCAAAAGGTTTCGTTGGCAAATTTATCCAGTGGATTGGTTTCCAGTTGTTTTTTGCAACTGGTACTTAGGCTTGATGCAAAAAGAATGCATAAGGCCAATTTTATAGGTTTGTATGCGATGTGTATCATGGTTTTTTATCGATTGGTTAAAAACTAAGGTTAACCCCAAATGTAAAATTGCGCATAATAGGGTAGTAGGCGCCACTTGAATTGATTTCGGGATCCCATCCTTTTCTATAGTTGCTTTTCGTGAATAGGTTTTCGGCATTTGCGTAAATCCTTAGACCCGACAATTTCCATTTGTTAAGGATGTGCTTAGGAATGGTATAACCCAATTGGATGTTCTTGAGCCGCAGATAGCTTGCGTCCAGTAACCAGTAGTCCGATAGCAGGGTATTTGGTGTGCCAGTATTCGGCAATTGTTCAATTCTTGGATATATGGCATTTCGATCGGGATTGGCTGCAGTCCATCTGCCGTCAGCTTGCCAGCGTTGGATATTGCCGTTTTGTGTCAACGCAAATCCAGCATAATTGTCCAATAAGCCTTTAACACCGCTTACACCTTGAAGAAGTATTCCTATGTCAAACCCTTTGTAGTTCATCCCGATATTCATCCCGTAAGTGTATTTGGGGATACGTGATCCAATCACAGTTCGGTCGTACGTAGCGTCTACTTTTCCATCAGGTACACCCTCGGGGCCACTGATGTCCTTGTAGCGGATATCGCCTGGTTGCGGTTTGGGGTTGATGCTGGTTTGATTGGCATAGCTTGCAATATCGGCTGCGTCAATAAACAAGCCATCGGCCTGGTAGCCGTAGTAGGCTTGAATAGGGTAACCGATAAACAGGGTAGAACCATTTCCCACTAAGCCATTCGGTTGATTGATATTGCCGACGCCCAAATCGACGACCCTATTTTTGACCGTAGAGAAGTTCAGATTTACGTTGTAAGAAAAATCATTTAATTTTTTTTGATGCCCTAATGTAAATTCCCATCCTGTATTTCGAAGTTTTCCAGAATTTTGTACACCTACTTCAAAACCCAAAATTTTGGAAACACTAGAACCTGGGCTCACCAAAATATCGTAAGTATATCGGTTGTAATAGGTACTGCTGAATGTCAGTAAATTTTTAAATAAAGCCACTTCCACGCCCGCATCTGCCGTTCGGGTCGATTCCCAGCGTAGCATAGGGTCAACAATTGTTGTTCGGGCGACCCCTGGAGAAATAGTGTTTCCAAAGGGGTAATTGTAACCCGGATTTAAAACATCCTGGTATGGGTAGTTAGAAACAACGCGTTGTTGGACATTATTGACAATATTTTGGTTACCGAGAACCCCATAAGATCCTTTGATTTTCAATTCGTCTATCCAACTATAGTTGTCTTTGATGAACGATTCTTCACTCAGCAACCAGCCTACTGCAATTGAGGGAAAAGTGGCATATTTTTTATTCGTTGGAAAGCGGGAAGATCCATCGTAGCGAACAACACCTTCGACAAGATATTTCTTGGCATAATTATATTGTACACGGGCGAATAATGATTCCAATGCCCACTCAGAGGCTGTGCCGGAGTTCTGTTGTCCATCTGGTGAACCTACATTTAACTCGGTAAGATCATTGCTGGGGAAATTCTGCCGGTAAGCACTTAAACCTTCGCTGTAGCCTTTCTCGAAAGAATAACCACCCAATATTTTCAGGGAATGGTCCCCGATTGTTTTGTTATAGTCTGCTAAGGCCTGAAAAGTTTTATACGTTTCATAAGGAGCAGTTTGATTGAGGCTTGAAGGTCCTAGCGTAATGGAATTGTTGATACGTTGTGAGGCTCTAAAAAGTTTTGTGCGGCCATTCGTCTGCGTATAGCCCCCAATAGCGGATAAGGTCAGATCTGAAATTGGTTTCCAGTCGAGTCTCGCGTTTCCGGAGATATTGGATACTTTTTCTTTGTAGAAAGATTCGCTCTCCAGAAAAGATACCGGTGTCCCTTTCAAGTTATTCCCTGCGCCCCAGTCGCCATTGCTCAGGCGTATTGGGTATATGGCTGGATAGCGAATCACCTGAGAAATGATATCCGTCATGCGGGAGAAGTCAAGCGTTGCCGGTGCTGCAGGTTCATCTGTTTCGGTCTGAATTGCCGCTACCCGCGTCGTTAATTTGAGCTTGTCATTGAGGTTTGATATGAGATTGAGGCGGACATTGTATTTGTCAAAATTGTTTTTGATGACAATACCTTTTTGATTGAGAAAGCCAGCAGATAAGGTGTATTGTATTTTATCTGTGGTATTGGATATATTTAAGTTGTGGCCTGTTTGCGCCGCTTGGGACTTGAATGAACTGGTCAAGTAGTTACTATTTGGGTAGTTATCTGGATCCGAGCCATCTTTAAATTTTTGGATCTCCTCTGCGGTGTAGCCTCCGCCGCCACTTGTGGTTTCATTGAGCAAGGAAGCGTATTCCCAAGAGTTGACAAATTCGGGGAAAGCTGTTGGTTTCTGGATACCGTAATAGCCATTGTAATTGACCGTTAATTTTCCACCTGTTGCCCCGGTTTTTGTTGTAACCAGAATAACGCCGTTGGCGGCTCTAGCTCCGTATATGGCTGCCGAAGAGGCGTCTTTCAGTACCGAGATAGATGCAACATCATTTGGATCGATATCATTGAAGGAATTGGTGGGTATACCGTCAACTAAAATAAGTGCGTCGGTACTTGCACCGAATGATCCCACGCCACGGATCTGTATGGTATTGTTTGCTGCTCCAGGTTGGCCAGATCGTTGTATGACGGTTACGCCCGGCATTTGACCCGTAAGGGCTTGAGCAAGCTGGGGAACGGATCGTTTGGCTAGTTGCTTTCCATCAACTTGGGAAACCGAACCAATTAATTCTTTCTTTTTTGTCGTACCGTAGCCAACGACGACGACTTCTTCCAGTGCATCGATCTGTTGGCTAAGTTCAATATTCAGGTAAAGCTGGTTGGATAATGGGATTTCTTTGGTTTGGTAGCCGATCATTTTAATCACGAGTACGGCATTATTATTTGCTTCGATCTGAAAGTTACCGCTTTCATCTGTCGTAGTTGCCCTTGTTGAACCTTTTATTATAATCGTCGCGCCCTGAAGCATTGTTCCTTTGCTATCGTGAACATTTCCTTTGAATGTGCGGGTTTGTTGTACTAGCGTGTAGTTATTTGGAAGCTCATCAGTCGGATAATTTGTTTTTAACTTCGTTACGACAAGCATATTGTCCTGAAAACTCCAATCGACAGGTTGGTCTTTTAAGAGAACCTGTATGGCTTTTTCTAAAGGCATATTACGAACCTGCGCCTCAATTTTAATGTCGGCAAGTTCTTTACCATTCAACAGAAAGGGGACGCCACTCTGTTTTTGGATGGTACGTAATACCTGCACCAAAGACATTTTTTTGGCGTTAATGGTAATTGATTGTGCGTAGCTAGCTGCAGACAGCTTGACAACACATGCAAGGGTAAAAAAGGCACTAAGCTTCATTTTGGTCTTCCATTGCTTGGGTATGTTCACAGCAATTCGATTTCTATGAACAAGAAAATTAAAATTCATAAATTTGTTGAATTAGGGATATAATCTATTATTAAACTGATTGGGTAAATCGGTCAAAAATGGAGATCGCTATTATGGCCGATTAATGTTCGTAGCATTGGTCGGCTTTTTTAGTGTCTCGTTTGGTCTCGTTAGGTTGGTTTTCTCATAATTGTTGTTTTAGGGTTATTTCATGGATAATTGGTTAGTTTGAAACAAAGAGTTTACGAACTCCATTTTCTTGGATCAATTCAAATTTAATATGGCTACGCTCCAGGATCTTTAGGACTGCCGCGAGACTTTTCGTGCGTTTAATTTCGCCATATAAAAGTGTTTCTTTTATCGGTTGCGTGTAGATGATTTGCAGGTCATACCATTGGCCGATCAGTTGTAGAGCAGTATGGAGGTCCGTTTCATTAAAATAGAATTTATTGTCGAGCCATGCGATGTAATTAGCGGGATCGACCACTTTTTTGGATAGTTGACCCGAAGCTAAGAGTGCTTGCTGATTGGGCTTGAGCTGTAACGTTTGTCCTTGCGCCGATAGATTGATACTTCCCTCCACAAGCGTTGTACTACTTTGAGATTTCGAATAGGTGTTTACGTTGAATTCAGTGCCCGTGACTTCAATTTGTTGCCCGTTGGAAAGAACATGGAAGGGCACCTTTTTATTTTTTGCAATCTTAAAATAGGCTTCACCGTCCACTTCGACAACACGTTTGTTTTTTGCAAAATGAAGCGGGTATTTAAGTGTTGTTTTTGCATTGAGCGTAATTTCCGAACCATCTTCCAATTGGAGTTTCAGCATTGTGCCAGCGGGGGTATTGACAGTGGCCTTCAGATCTTCTTTTAAAGATGCGTTTTGTAGGACAGTACCGTCTTCGTAGGTTAAATTATCTCTTGAAACAAGGGCTCCTTTCTGACTCGATACCTGGAGCACTTTGCCGTTCGAAAGTCGTATTTCTGCCTGGTTGCTCTGTGCTTCCACGTCATTTAAGACGATTCGATTACTGACTGGTACAACTTGTTTCCTAACCATGAAATACATCAAACCTCCTAAAATTATGCTTATCAAAGCTGCTGCGTAGGGAAGCAGGTGTTTTATATTTCTGATAGGAGATGGTTTAACGGCAGAGGTCCGAATAGTTTCCAAGGTCTTTGCCTTTAACCTTTCGTTCCAATCCATTGTATCTGAAGCCTGAAGCTCGCTCCATTGATTCAAGTCGTTTATCAAATCATGGTTATCCAGAAGGCCTTCAAAAAAAATACGATGTTCTGCTGATTCATCCAACCATAACTTTAAATCGGTCTTTTCATCGGACGTTAAGTTGTCGCCAATGTACTTTATGATTAGTTGTTTGATATCATCAGTCAATCTCATGGTATATAATTTTAGATAGATACGTAACAGGAAGGATAAACCTTAGTAAAAAAGTGAAAAAATAATCAGGTGTAGCAGGTCGACAAATATTAAGCTCCAACCGACCAATATCGTCAATACCACGTCCAATATTGCTTTGGCATTTATCTTAACGGATTAATTCGCATCTTTAAAGAAGATTATTGTTTTTACTTAAAGCTTGATGGTTAAAGGGATTTATCAGCTGTAACTTGTAAAAGGTCGGCTTTGAAATCAGTGTTGGGGTTGCCGCTCTCTGTAGGAACTGATCGAAATGTATTAAAGGAAAATAGGAGGGGGCAGAAGTTCAGGCCTGTTGGCCGCTTTGTTTGTTTATTTTAAAATATAGTGCTGATGAAGAGGAAGCTAAGTTTTATTTTCCTACGAATAATAGGGTTTAGTGTATTGACGACCTTTGTCCTTACAGCCATACTTCAGGTAAATAATGAGGCTGCAAAAAGAGCACGTTGCTACATGCCCTTTTTTACTGAATTGTTGCTTTCATTCGTGGCACTCTGTATTGCGATTGGTACGATATCTATTTTTCTAAATTTAAATAAGCAATTCAGAAGCAGTAGGCTTGCACGGGCACTATCCTTTGTTTTATTGCCCGCCGCTATTAGCCTATTGTTTTCGTCCTTTCTGATCCAAGCTGGCGGAGCATCCAATATATTTGAAATGCTCCACATGGTTGCAACCATAGTTCCGGTATGGGGGCTGATCTTATGGCAATATAATAGATTTAATTATTGGCTGACTATTACGGCTTACCAACATTAATTATAATGACAGCCATTAAAATCAGGAGTATGCCAAACCATTGGAACCCTGAAACAACTTCCTGTAGAACCAACATGGCAGATAAGGTTGAAACGGGGATTTCCAGACTTGAAATAATATTTCCCATCGCTATTCCAGTTTTCGGAATTCCCTTTGTAAACAATAAAGGCGGTAGAATCGTTCCAAAAATGGCAATCAATAATCCCCAGGCTAATGCATTAGGTTGCATATACCGAATAATATCCATGTTCCAAAATGCTACAATGAGCAGCAGTCCGCCTAAGACCAAGAATTGGCTTCGCACCGAACTCGGTAACTCTTTCTCCACTGTGCTTGACGCATAAATTGCCAGCGCATAACTTATTCCCGCTCCGAAACCCAGTATTATTCCTCTGTAATCAAGATCATTATTGTTTTGAAATAGATTGGTTGCTAAGGTTGTGCCGAGCAAAACAATAATAACTCCTGTTATTTTACCCTTTGACGGAAGCTTTTTCAACAGCACTGCTTCTGCAATCAAACTTATCCAAATGGATTGCATCAGTAAAATAATTCCAACGGATACGGGGATATATTGGATGGAGAGATAATAAAGTGTTGTTGTTAGACCAAGGGAAATGCCCCAGACCATCAGTTTAATTTTTGATGAAAAATTGATGACTTTATGTTCTTCTGCATTACGTTTTGACAACAAGTTAAAGGCCAACAAAAAGAGAAAACCAAACATAAACTGCAGAAAGGTCAACAGACTTGTGTGTATCCCTAAATGGTTTGCATATTTCACAATTGTTGCGAGTAGTCCATAGCTGCAAGCTCCTGCAGCAACATAGAGTGTCGATCTATAATCCTTCATGTTGAAAGTAGTTTTGAAATAAAGCCAACTGTTGTGATAGTGATTTGCTCCAATAAGCATTATCGTGTCCACCTTTTGATTCGATATAAAGATGTTCGATATTTTTGTCGGTCAAATGCTTGTGGAATGTCCGGTTCATTTCCAGCATTTGCTGGTCTTCCGTTCCACAATCAAGGATATAACGTTGTTTATTGTGTTTCATTTTATCTTCGTTGCTGTAGATGCGGTCTATATCGTTCAGATTTTTGAAATCGCCCAATACCTTGTCAACCTGATATTGCTGGTAGGCCTGTCCGAAGCGGTCGAAATCAAGTGCACCGCATGAACTTCCGACGATCGAAAAGGTTTGTGGATAGGCTATGCCGATGTGCAATGCTCCGTAGCCACCCATGCTCCAGCCCAGTATTCCGCGCGCATTTCGGTTTTGTTGCGTCGGGTAGTGATGATCAATGTAACTGACTAGCTCATTTCCGATAAAAGTGCTGTACTGTGCATGTGGATCTATGGGGCTATCTACGTACCAAGAATTGAAATTTCCATCTGGTAGCACGTAAATAGTCTGAAATGTTTTTGCTTTTTGGATTAAGTCAGGAATGTCTTCTTGCACGGTACGGCTGGGGTTGCCGCTATAACCATGGAGAATATAAACTGTTTTATAATTGATTCCGTCTTGCATGTCGGGCGTAATTATAATGGTTTCAATGTTTTTGTCCATTTTGGCACTATGGATTTTTGTCTTAACGACTTTTTGTGCCGCCAGTGGTAGGCTAAGGGCAGAAAATAGGAGTGTGTATACTGTTTTCATAGCTTAAAATTTTGTCTTTATAAGGCAAAATTCAACAGTATAATCTTTAAAAACGTATACAGATGTTGATGGAATTATTCTTTTAATTCCTTACGGATGCGACTTAATTGCGTGGGAGTTACACCAAGATAGGAGGCGATATGATGCTGTTTGAGACGTTTGAAAAGCACTTGATTCTTATGAAGTTCAAGATAACGTTCCTTTGCAGATTCCCACTTGAGCTCGATTTCAAGTGGTTCTTTTTTGACCACCCAATTCTTTTCCAGGTAGGCTATCTGAAAGAGCGCCAAATCATGCTTTGTGCGGACAAGCTCACGGAAAGCCTTGGCTGAATATTGAATTAACTCCACATCTTCGAGTGCAATGATGTTGAAGGTGCTCGGTTTTTCTTCAATGATGGCGGCGGTGGAAGCACAAAAGCTATTTTCTTCAAAAAACATTTTATAGATGGTGTTGCCATCAGCGTCTGATTTATAATAGCCTAATAATCCCTTGCAGATAAAATAATAGTATTTGGCATATTCTCCAGCACGTAGAATATGTTCATTTTTTTTGAACTGCTTCACCTGAAAGATGGTTTTCAAAATTTCTGTCGTAGCTGGGCTAAGCGCAGCATAAGTATTCATTTCGAAGAGGAGTTTTTCTATCATCGTTGCTCCATGTTTTCTTTTTATCAATACCGAGTCATGCAATACCGAATTGCAAAGCTAAGGAAAAAGAATTTATGCAATTGGACAATGTCATGTATGACGACTATTCGTCTGAAAACAGGAGTAAAATCATTACAAGGTATTTGCGACCTGTTGGAGAATAAAATCTAGCTGTCGATCAAATTTTGTGTTTAAGTCTTTTGGTTGTAACGCTATTTCAACATCTGGTTTTATGCCTTTTGAATCACTCTTAAAATTCGGTGTTTTCATTTTGTACTGGAAAGTAGGTATCCAAACTAATGTTTTCGAATATGGTAAGGCAAAAGCTTGCCCACCTGCATTACTGTAGTTACTTCCCTGGCTATATTCACCATAGAATTTTCCAACTTTATATTCCCGCATTAGGGATAATAAATGCCCTGTGGTTGAAAAGCATCCACCATTTATCAAAACACTAATTCGTCCAGTATAAAAATTCGTTTTATTTTCCTGTTTTTTAAACCACCAATAGTCATCTGGACTATTGGTCGATGTATAGCAGTTTAGTCCGTATTTATTCTTAGTTTCTGCTAAGTCTATTTCTTCAATATTATCGGGAAACTGTGCATAGTGTTTCCAAGCTTTTACGCTGTTGTATTTGGCCCCAACATAGTCAAAATAATCATAGGGCACACTGACTAGATACGAAAATAAGTAATTGGCTATTTCCGCCGCGCCGCCACCGTTGTCACGTAAGTCAATAACTATATTTTTTATTTTTAAACTGTCAACTTTTGCGAAAAAAGCATCCAGTTGACTTTGTGCAATTTTTCTGTCAGCTTCGTTGTAGCCATTTTCAAAAGAATGAAATTTGAGTACGGCGACATTATTTGATTTGAAGTCTGTCGTTAGTGGTTGAATATTTTCGGTACTGATCTTAGTGAACGCATCAAAAGGAATCCCAGGAAAAATCGCATTCTTGACATGTCCATTTTCCTCCATATATTCAATTTCGAATTTTTCAGATGGGTTATATATAAAATAATAGAAGGGAAAATTTCTAAATTTTGTGTTTAATCCAGTCTCATTATTTCCTTCCAGTTGGATATAGTTTTTGATTTCTTTAACAATCGACTGGATGTTCTTTCCGTTGATTTTAAGAATCTGTAAGCCGGAATAGTTGCTGTTCTCTACAACAGATCTATCAAAATAGTACTGATCTTTAATTTTATAGATACTGAATGGAAAAACCAATCTCTCTTTTAGTAATGCTGAAATTTTATTTCTGTCAACTGCAGTATGACCATCTTTAACCTTTGCCATTAATGTAGCGGTCAATTTATAGTATTCTATAATTGACAAATCATTCTTGATGGAGTTTTTTAAATCAAAATAAGTTTTGTCAAATTCCTTCTTCGAGGTAAACATAAACTCTCCAGGATGAATGCTATTCATCAAGTTATATAGCGTAGCAAATTCGGCGGTAATACTGTCTTTTTTTAGAGTTTTATCAAACAAAAAGTTGTTTTGTGCAAAACTGAAATTTATTTTAAAAAATAGGAGTAGAAATAATACTTTAAAATTCATAATTGATTAGTTATTAAGCATTGCAGTTGACCGACCTGCTGGCGATTAATGGAAAAATATAGGCGAAGTGTAGATCAAATTGTACAAAATGTTCAATTTCAGATCAAACGGGCCAATACTTTTTCAGCTTGCCCAAACTTAAAGAAAAAAAATAGTACGAAGAGCATTGATGTGTACATATTTTATGCTTTTTGGGGGTACGGATGAAAACTTATTAGGATATGGTTATCGGCTTTTTTAAAAATCTGCTTCATATCCATGTCCGTTTTTACCGTAAAATATTAACCATTTTGCTAGGGAAAACAGAATATGCATTTTACTTTCGATTGTATCTTCGCTTGCATCAGGTGGAAGTCGTTGAGATTTCAAGTACGTTAAGTTATGTTGTTTGGCTAATGTATCGGCGGCTTCCATGAGTCTATGACCATATTCTAAAGTTTCCCTAGCCATTTTTGTATTCCACGCCTCGCTCATTAAATCTTCTCCGATCAGGTCCTCACAGTCCCGAAGAAATTCACCACGAAAAACGTTCTCGTCTTGTCCCATTGCTCTATAAACTGGAACACCGTCTAGTTCTTTGGCTAATTCAATTACATAATATCCTTCGTATTCTTTTGAAAACTGTTCAAATGTTGGCTTGTCTTCAAGTTCGTCATATTTATTTTTAATCCATTCGTCTGCTTCTTTGTCTCGTCCAACTCTTGGTGCCTTAATAGTCTCGTAGGTCTGAATTTGATTTGTCAACCATTCTTGCAAGAGCTCTTCTTTTGTTGGATATTTTATTCCTTTTATTTTATCAAGAAATGAAGGTTTGGGAAAATTATTTCTGGTTAACATTTCAAAAATGTCAACGAAACGCTTCTCAAATCCTAATTTGGGTTTCCCCATTGGTCTCATATCTAATCCCATATTTTGTGGTCTATTTATGTTATCGGTTTAAAATTGCCTGTAACGTTGTCCAATTTTTCATTCTAGCGGGCAATCGAAGCAAAAAGTGTCAATTTATTACTAAAGTTTAATAGCAGGACTAAGATCCAAGTTAACACATTACATTGTCTATGTCTATTCGCGATGGTCGTCTGTCAGGCTCGCAGGTAAATCATTTACACGCCTAGTAAATATACACAAACACTCCATATTTAAGTCGCTTGGTGTTCTTTCTTGAGATAAATCGTCAAAAAATTGATTCAACATTATACTTCGGCAGGTTTTAGTTTCTTAGGAATGGTTAAATTGACTGAGACAAACAATTTATCGGCTCATTTTCAAAAAGAGACGAATTGCTGTCGCTTTGAATTAGACCTGCAAAATTAGGAATTGATTCCTGAACCAATATTTATATCACTCAAATATTTATATTTGAGTGATATAAATATTGATGCCATTAACGATGTTCTCTCCACTAACCATACTGAACACTATTGCGAGTATCTCTGCTTTAGTTCACTCACCTAGAATGCAAGCCTTAGCCAAAATGGATAGGGGGGCAATTGTGTTAAAAATAGGGCAAAAAGTAACGAATTTATTTAAGCAGCATCTTCTTGTTAAAATAACTATTCAACAAAAAGATGGCACAGTCTTCAGATTATCTGTTTATCCGGCAACTTATATCGCTATCACAATAGCAGGCATCTCAAAGAGGGGAGGGAAGTATGAGCTTTGCTGAAAAAATTCTATTCTTTATTAGTTTGTTGGGAGCATTTAACGCGTTCATTTTAGGCGTTTATTTTATCTTCTTTACAGCTAAGAAATATTTGCCTAATTACCTTTTAGGTGGATTGTTGATGGTATTGAGTATTCGGATTGGCAAATCGGTTATTTATTTTTTTGACGCCAATTTACCACGAACATTTCTTCAAATCGGGTTAACCGCATGTCTTTTTATCGGACCTTTTTTGTATTTCTTCATAAAATCTGAAATCAGAAAGATTAAAAGATTACCTCGCCTGTGGTTATGGCAACTTGTCGCCTGGTTTGTATTGATTGTTGTAATCGGTGTTATTTACCCTTACCAATATTTTGCGCCTTTATGGTGGCATTACATCATTCCTCTCATTTATTTTCAATGGGGGATTTATATTGTTTTTTCAGTCTTTTTACTGATGCCAATAATAAAAAGGGTGTTTGGTAAAGAAGAAATAAAAGTTTTTGAGAAATGGATATTGACCATATGTGGCGGGGTATTGCTACTTTTTGTATCCTACGTTTGGGCATTTTTTAATATTACCAAGGGCAGCTATATCCATGCCGCTATTTTCTTCTCTTTGATTATTTATCTCGTCATATTTACATTGCTTTATCGAAAAAAAACGAACGACCTCTCTTCTTTCTCTTTGCAGAAATATGCAGACAAAAAAATAGATACTGAGGAGGTAAAGCAAATAATAGGGAAGCTAACACTGGTAATGACTGAAAAGGAACTTTTTAAAAATCCAAACTTGAAGATATCAGAGCTGGCAAAAGCAATAAATATTTCTACTCATCAACTTTCACAGATTCTAAATGAAAGTATTGATAAGAATTTTACCCTTTTTGTGAACGAGTATAGAATAAATGAGGCCTGCAAACTATTGTTAAATAATCCAAACCTCACGGTTGACGCTGTGGCGGATGAAGTCGGGTTCAATGCAAAATCAACTTTCTTTGCTGCGTTTAAAAAGATACAGGGTACAACTCCCAGTGTTTATCAGAAATTAAATACTCCAGATTTATAAAATCGTAGTACTGCATTTAGGTTATAAGACCCTAATCATAAAAGTAAGGTGCAAATTTGAGCATCAAAAAAAAATTATACTTATCAAAACACTTTTATGAAAAATGTAATTCTGACTCTGCTATTAATTGTCGTTATTTTTCCTTCCGCATTTTCTCAAAATCAGCTGACAGAAAGACAACTAATAGAAAAGACAATACAGCTTTATTTCGATGGTTGGGCAACCGGAGATAGTACTAAATTAGGACAGGCTATGCATTCTTCCTGTCATTTAAAGAACTATAACAATGGTAAATTTTTGGAGTTTACCAGAGATCAATACCTCAGTTTATTCAAACCTCATGAGCGCAACAAAAATTTAAAAACGCGTATAGTAGCGATGGATATTACCAACAATATGGGGAGCGCGAAAGTTGAAATCAGCACGGAGAGAGATTTATATACAGACTATTTTAATCTGATGAAAACCAACGAGGGCTGGTTTATTGCCGATAAAGTTTCGACACGAACAACCCATAAAATAGTTGATGTAAACGCTATTCTACCGAAAAAGGAAACTATCATAGAAGGTTTAAAACGACCGTGGAGTATTGCTTTTATGTCAGAGAATGAAGTGCTGATATCAGAGAAAGAAGGCCATCTTGTGAAGATTAATCTTTTGACCAAAGAAAAGACTAGGATACAAGGTTATCCAACCGATTTGGAAGATAGCATTGCTGGTTTTGGGGACAATACGGGGAAATTTGAAATATTGTTAGATCCCGATTTTAAGACAAATAAGTATGTTTACTTATCGTATGTCGCCAAAAAGTCAGCGAGCAGAACGACAAAAATTATAAGAGCAGTGCTGAAAGATGACTCCTTGCAGCAAATTAAAATTCTTTTTGTCGCTGAGCCTTTTACGAAAGAGCGGTATCACTACGGTGGTGGAATGGTGTTTGGGAACGATGGTAAACTTTATTTTACCATTGGCGAAAGATTGTTTTCTGAACAGGATGAGCCAATTATTCCTATTGCACAAAATATCGAAGATAAAAGAGGGAAAATTTATCGAATTAATTCTGATGGAACTATCCCAAAGGATAATCCGGATTTTGGAAGTAAAGCGACTCCTGGATTATATGCGATAGGAATTAGGGCGGCACAAGGAATAACAGTTGATAGAACTCATGACAAAATATGGTTTACCGAACACGGTACGCATCAAGGGGACGAAATTAATGTGCTCAAAGCAAAAGCGAATTACGGTTGGCCAATGAAAACGACTGGGAAGTATCGTTTTGCGGAGTTTGCACCCAAAGCTATCCCCAATAATGTCTATACGGACCCTATATGGTACTGGTTACACACTGTTGCACCGACAGGGTTACATTTTTATTCGGGAAGCGAGTTTGCAGCTTGGACGGGAAACTTACTTGTGGGCGGATTATCGAAAGGTAGTTTATGGCGAATGGTTATCGAAGGGGAACATGTACAACGTGTTGAAGAATTATTTACAGATGATAGAGTAAGGATACGAAAAGTGGCACAAAGCCCCATGGGTAAATTATATATTCTTACGGATGAAATTGATGGCAAGTTAATCAGAGTAAAAAATGCAGCTTTCTAAACGGAAGCGAGTTATTGCGAATATTCCCACCGAAAGGAATTGCTAAATAAAATACGCAGATTTCTTATATAACATCAAGGAGGAAAAGGGTCTTACGGCAGATACATATAAAAAAGTCGTCCGGGCGATTTATAGTGACAGGTGTTGCTAATGTGTCTGCCGTATTTATAACCGGCTTTATACCGGCATTGAGGTTTTACTGTGAGGAGTCATTTCTCCTACGGATGCTATCGTTGCTACAACTGCTTTTGAAGAGATTGATGGCTCCGAAAAAAATGCTTGCTATTCTTTTTTGATGTAATACGCTGTTCCATTCAGACCGACATATATTTCCTTGTCGAGGTCACCGCGATAGCCAATAAACAGCGGATACTGCTGTTCACGTAATGGATTATTATAAAGCTCCTCAATATTCGCATACTTTGCTTTTACAATGATTTGATTGGTCTCACTATTTTTTATTCCCTTTAGTAAAGTGTTCTCACTGGTAAAATCTACGTAAGGTATTTCTTTTCTTTTGGGGCGGAAAATCAATTTAACTCCTTCCTTAATCAACTCCTTATTTTTTATGCGAAATTCCTGAATGGATTGCTCTTCCGGAAATATTTGTTTTCCGCTCTGGTTGTCTTTGATGTGTTGAAAGAGTGTGTTTTGATCTATGCTGTCGCTATAATAAACAGTTGAATTTTTGTACAGATAAATTGTTGTTTCACCTGTTTTAAAATCGGCGGCATTGTATTTATATACTCGTGTTCCCTTTTTATCGATACGGTATCGTTCGCCATTAAATAGTACCCAAGCATAGTCTTCTGTTCCATATTTGATGATCTCGGGATTATTTACATGGAAAAGTTGGAAATTGTAATCAGCTTCGAATAGTTCTGCTTTTTCAAAAAGTGCCTTTATTTTAACGTTTAGTGATTTGTCACAGTAGCCAAATAAGCTGTTCTGCATAAGTGTCGGAATTAAATCAGGATACACCAAATCCGTTGAAGCTAATTTATCTTGAGCATGAGTAGGTATACTCAAGAAGGCTAAAAGTAGTAAAACAAAATTTTTCATCCGTTGTGCTATTTAATGTGCATAACAAAACTATCAAATTAGATCTGTTAAAAAATCAATGAAAATAGTGATTTTTAATCGGGGGAATAGATTTAGAAATTGAATTACTTATATTCGGGTATTACCGGTATTCTACCCGAAACTATTCATAAATTGATAAGGACAAAAACAATTCGGAGATAATCCTTAAGACAATGCTGATTTAACGTTAATTGCAAAAAGAATGAAACAAAGCACACTTTTTTTAATACTCATCTTTTTTTCAATTGTTGTTCAGGGGCAACAATTTGACAGTACCTATGGGAAGCCATTGATTGTGCTCACAGAGACAAATCCTTGGGCAATGGTTATGGGTTCTGACATTCCTTCATTTGCACTTTATGAAAATGGACAAATCATTTATAAGAAAATTGAAAATAAGCAGTTGAAAATCTATGAAGTAACACTGGGGAAATCCGAATTAGAATATGTAATTAAGTCATTAGGCATTACAGACAGCATTTACAAATTACCCGAATACATTGAAGTAAGCTCTTGGACGGATCAGCCATCAAATGAGTTAATTTTGAACATTGACTCAATTAAAATGATTAATGTATATGGCAATATTGGAACAAAAGGTGAGGACAGAAAAGCGACACCTAAACAATTCTTGACTGTTTACGACAACATCAAAAAATATAAGAGTAATTCTGCAAAAGAATGGTTGCCAAACAAAATTGAAGTAATATTTTGGGATTATGCGTATGCGCCTTATAAGCGACCTTGGCTTGCTGGGTTTCCTGATTTAAATTCTACTACAACAGTTAAACGAGGTGACGATGAAAATATAATGTATAGCGTTTATATTGACAAAAAAGATTTTGAGGAGTTCAAAAAATACTATCTGTCAATGGAGGAAAAGCAAGCAGTGGAAATCAATGGAAAGATGATGGCGATTGATTACCGATTACCATTTCCAAATTTAGAGTAAACCTGGCCGCACTTCTTTCGAATCCTACTAGCCTTAAAACAAGAAAAGCCCTTCTTTCGAATCCTACTAGCTTTTCTTTAGTGAACCTATTGGTACGAAACTTGAATTTTTTTTTGAAATATTTATGATCATTGAACCAATTTAAAAGACTGTCTATATGAGCACAAGTTAGATATAGAGAAACCAAAGTCTATAAGGAGATACCGCACATATTAGCCTTTTGCTGATGAAAACGGCAACGACAATATGAAGCTGGTCATTGAAGTCAATTACAGGCAGGTCAAGGCGTTGTACATATTGTAGAAAGCGAGATGGAACAGATTAATAATGACCCGAATTTACAGCATTTTAATACAGCAGGAGTGAATTAGTGCCAATTCACCGTTAAAAATTAATCCAAATTTTCTATCTTTGCGGTCTGTTATACTATATCTAACATATTATCTGGTCTTACTCGAAAGACAACTCTAAAAACAGAGTGATTAATGCATTGAAATTTTTTAGTTTTTAATGCACAGATAATCCTATCGACTTATTTCTTAATCTCAAACAAAACAAACGATTATCAAATCGATTGCATTATCACTTTTGTGGTGTATTCAACATTTCAAAATGTGGTAACACGATGAATAAAAATGAATAGTAAACAGTTAATAAGTAGAGATATAGAGCTATTTTACAATAGAGCATCCGAAGAAACTCGACTTGACAAAGGAATGGGCGTATTTGAATTTGAAAGAATTAAATCACTCGTAGAAAAATATATACCAACTTCATCTTCAAAAATAATAGACATTGGTGGTGGTACGGGAAAGTATTCGGAATGGCTTGCTAAAAAAGGACATCAAGTTCATTTGGTAGAGCCAGTTGCAAAACATATACAAATAGCCCAAAACAGAGCGAATAGATTAAAGAACAGGTTTTCTGTACATTTAGGAGAAGCTCGAAAATTGGAATTTCCAGATAATTATGCAGACCTAATAATACTGCACGGCCCTCTTTATCATCTTCAAAAAAAGGAGGATAGAGATTTAGCCATTTGCGAAGCTAAACGTATCTTAAAGATTGATGGGATTATTTTGGGTTTTGCCATCAATTATACGGCATCAACATTGGTTGGTCTTTTAAACGGCTTAATTCACAAAAAGCCATTTTTTGAAATGTGCAAAGAAGAATTAATAAGGGGGATGCACAATCCGCCCGATGATTTCCCTTGGCTTTTAGCAGAAGCATTTTATCATAAGCCAGAACAGCTAAAAGATGAATTTATAAATCAAGGCTTAGCCTATCTAAATACTTATGCGGTTGAGGGTATGGCATGGTTGGATAAAGAATACTTTGCCAATATGCTGAATAATAAAAAGCGAAGAACATTAATGGAACTCATTCAAGTTACTGAAAACGACAGCTATCTTTTACCCTTTAGTCCACACATGATGATAGCTGTGCAAAAAAAATATAATTATGGAAAATAAAGAAAAATATTACAGAGCATTAATAGAAAATGACGGTCAACTCAATGAAATTGACCTCGGGGAAAGAATAGGACTTAATGAAGATGAAACAAACGAAATAATTGTACAGCTTCTATCTGAACATAAAATTGAATATGCAGAAAACAGAGCGTGTAATTACAGCCTAATGAAAAGGGTAAGAAAGAAAAATAACAGCAGATAATGATAGCTAAATTTTACAATGAAACATTGTCTAAACTGGAAACGGCAATCGATGAATTGGAAATTGAAACTGATTGCTCTGTACAACGGATGGAGGCTGTTATACACTTTATCCTTGAATGCCTGTCCGAACCGAAAGGGTATGTTCTGAAAAGAGGGCTTAAGAGCACGGACGAAGAAATCCGATTTTTCAAATATCAAAAATCTGCAATTGCTCATTTATTTATTTGTTAAAACAAAAAAAGCTAATCTTGCGATTAGCTTTTTTTTTGTGATCCCGCTGGGACCCTATATCTTTGTGCTTGTGCTTTGATATTCAGTGTTTTGCAATTTCATTTAAAGAGATGGACACCATAACGGACACCATATCAAATGATTTTAAATGAACTATTTTAGTTAAAAACTTAACCTTATTCCAAAGATAAGAATAGAAATATAACCATCCAAATTGTATAGATAATAATTGAATTTCATGCTGTAGATTTTACAGTATATAAATATGAAATATCACTACCTAAAATTTACCTTCATTATTATTTCTTTATTTTCGATTGGCTTTTGTTTATACTCGTTAATATCATGACCGGACCCCACACGCCAAATATCAATTTCTGGAAATTTAATTGACAGCAACATAGCTGTAAGTGTAAATGGCTTTGGACCTAGCGGTGCTATTATTATGTTATAATCATTTTTTAAATAATGATAAAGTGATGTTAGCTCTCTTTCAATATATAACAAATCATCAAAAGGAAATTTAATAATATTTGAAGTTGAATTCAAAACCGTTTTATTGTTTTCTTCTAATATTTCTACAAATTTAGAATCTAGTGCTGGCGCAGAATAAAGCAAAAAATACACCTTGGGGTCTAAATGGTCGATAATACCTTCTGCTTTATTTTCTTCGTATCCTAGACATACAATAAGTGCGTTGGGTTTATTATTAGGAATAATGATTTTCCCTGGTAATGGACCAATTTCGCTATTGTGTTTTGGAGGTTTTGGTTTAGAATAACATGCCGGCGTATAAACAAAAAAGAAGTTTAATGAATCATTTTTTAAATCTTTATTAAGGATGTACTGAAGAATTAAATAGTACCAGGTTTTTGTCATGCAAGAATAATCAATAATTACATTAACCTCCTCTTTTTCTTGTAAAGAATTAAAGAAATCATCTAATGTTGATAATAATTTCTCATTGTTATCTACCCAAACTTCATTCTTTTTATATCTACTTTTTGCTTTATACAATAAAGATATTGTTTTCAAATTTTCATATTCTCTATTCACTTTTTCTACAAAATAAGTTGATCTTATTTCGTGGTTTTTAGCAAATAAAATCAAATCAACATTTTTAAGTTTATCAATATCTTGATATGATATTTGTTCTCCAAATTGCAATTTCATATTAAAATAGTTTCATTTGAGAATCTTTTGGCTTATTGGGTTTATGCTTTTTATGAAGACAGTCTTTCAGTTGTACTCCCTCATACTTTCTTAATGGCAAGTAATAAATTGGGTATAGCAAATATGACAATTTTAATCTCTTACCTTTTAAATCAAAATCTAAATCTTCGTCATTTGAGTTTACAATTATAAATGCACCTTGAGCAACCCCTTTTTCTAATAATATTAAAATATCTTGTTCTGTGTCTTCATCCACAATAAAAGTGGTTAAAGGGTCCATTTTAAATATTGGACCAAGAATTTCTTCCTTAAAATAACCTCCAATTTTATTGATGAAATTTTTAAACGTGTATGAAGAATTTGAATCCAACGGTATATTAGAAATTACGTTTAAAAATCGCTTACTATATCTTAAAATTTCGTCTGTCTGTTTAACTTTATTGAGATCTCCATTTTTTGATATATATATAAACAAATCGTTCAAGAGAGAAATCAACCATCTTGGATTTCCATCACAAATTTTTGTCAATACTTCAATACCATAATACAAATCTGACGCTTTTTTTCTCGTTCTAAATCTGACAGCTCTACTGTCATTCTCCATTATGAAATAATTTCTATAATATACGATTGGTTTAATTTTTCTGTAAACAGTATCGTTATTTTCTTTTGAAAAATCAATAGCTTCAATATTAATTCCTTTTGAAATTAGAAATTCTTTAAAGGATATATCTTTTTTATGTAGTTCTTTTATTTCTTTATGGAATTCACTCCCTTGAATATAGCTATCGCCTTCTTTACTATAAATTTCATTTGAGCCGAAAAGGTTTTTGTAATTTACATCTGGAGAATTTCTTATAACATAACTATTGATTAAATTTTTAATAAAGTCCGGTTCGTCTGCCTGGTCCCACATTTTAATAAGGGTAAAGTCATTGCCAACTGACGGAGCAGATTCATTAGTAAATCTCTTTTCTAAAATTGAAGGAAGGATCGGACTAGAACTTAGTTTATATAAAATTCTCTGATCACGGCTTCTCAGGGAGCTATAAAGCTGTTCTTGTAGCCATTGTGGTGCGAATTCAAGTTCATCAAAACAAAGAGCCCAACTCTTCTTTTTTTGTGAAAAAATGTCTTCAAACTTACTTATAACCTTTATTAAAGATGATGCAAAATCAAAAAAGAAATAATCTGGAAATTCAAAATTTGTGGACTTATTAAATACTAGCTTTTGTATTTGCTGATTTACATAATCAATCCTTTCATTTATTGCATCTGTGACACTAGCGAGTTGCGGAATTGTATTTTTGGGAAGTTTCCAAGAGTTAATTAGAAAATCACAAAGTTGAATTTCTAAATTTGAATCGGAATCACATAATTCATAAGTAATAATGTTCTTAAAGGTTTCACAGGCAGCTAGGAATATGCTACTATTTACTGAGAACCTAGATATGACGTTTTGAAGATTTTCAATGTGACTTAATTGATCCGCAAAACTTTGATTTTTTAGATCCCAATAAATATCAGTAGATACATAAATTGAATAGAATGATAAATTTTCTCTAATTTTTTGAGCGTCTTTATGACCCCATGAATGCAATGCCGGCAATGTTAGCATTTTCATCATAGTAGTTTTCCCACAGCCTCTGGCCCCTAAAACAATAGAATTGCTATTTTCCAATATTTTTAAAAAGCTATTTGATATTACAAATGACTTCGCAATATCTTCAGCTTTTATATGCCTTGCATTGTAGCTATTAAAATTATTCTGTGTCATAAAAAAATACCATATTATTTGCCTTCTTTTGCATACCTAAATTAGGCATGACAATATTAACCAACTCTAATTTTTCCTTTAGTTTTGTCATTTCATCTGGAGTTAGATAATCCAGTTGCTCAATGTCATTTGCTAAATCCTTTAAAGGAATGAGGTTTTTCTCTTTTGTCACTTTTGCTTTAACAAGATCAACAATTTCTTGTAAACTAAGAGTATTACCAAAACCCGAATGGTGATAAAAATCACCTTTATCTTTATTCCATCCGCCTCTATTTTTATAATTGTAAGACGTAACTTTGCCTTTGGAGCCAGAATTATCTTTCATTATTTCTATGATATGAAAATAGTTTCCAATTTCAGCATATAATTTTTGATTAGTTGCAGAAAAGCTCCCAGAAGACATTACAGGTATTTTTTTATCCCCTGACTTAGGAATATGATATCGCAACCATGGATCATGTTTATGTCCATGAATTACCACATCAAAATTAGAATTAGAAATTATTTGCATAAGATTCTCTCCATTCTTCAGAAAATCATCTTCGCCTAGTTCAAAGCGTTCATGTTGCACAGGATGGTGATGTAAAAGCAAAATTTTTATTCGATCATCATCTTTGAATTCTTGTAAAATTTTTTCAATTTGCTCTAATTGGTTAGAATCTAATTGACCATGTTGAATAACATTTCCAATATTGTGGGTATGAAAATGACAAGAATTTATCACTAAAACTATATAATCTTCTTCCTCTATGAGAGAAAACCCATTAGACCAAAAGCTATCTAAATATTGAGATTTGATAGGAAAGTTTTTGCCAATTTTTTTTACATCATTGAAACTATATGAATTTTGGTTATTTCTTGAATCAACGTCATGATTTCCTATAGTAGAAATTATTGGAGTATTTCCAAATGCTTTAGCAATTTCATTCACAAATGTCCAACCCGATAAAAGCCCTTGTCTATTAGCTTGGTGAGCAAAATCACCAGGACACATTAATATATCGGCGATTAATTTATCTTCTTCGATTAAATCAATTAAGTTTTCAACTGGATGCTCTTTAGAAGGTAGCCTTAAGCCGTCAGAAAACAATACAGTGTTCGGTGGGTTTATAGTACTAGGATGGCAATGTAAATCACTTAAAACAGCAATTTTTAGACTTCTTTTCATAAAATTAATAACCGCGATTAAATATCAATAACTCATTATACGTCTTTCGAGTATGAGTTCTACCTCCAACTTTACAATGTCTACTAATAGTTTCGATTGTAATCTGTGGAAGATCTTTGTATAATTCTTTAATTGATTCATGACTAGCATTTGTTAGCAGGAAATTGACCTTTTTATCAATAAGTGTCTTTACTAAATCTCTTAATAATATTTGATCATCCCATGAAAAAAGTTTTTGATTATATTCGATGAAGCCATTATTTTCATGGCTTACTGTATATGGGGGATCTAAGAAAACAAAATCATTTTCCTCAATATTTTTAAGAATGTGTGTGAAAGAAATACATTCCAGAACAGTATTTTCTAGATGTTGGTTTACTTTCATAAAAAGTTCCCTAGTTACAATATCGACATTTGGCCTTTTGCCAAAAGGAACATTATATTCCCCCTTACTGTTAACGCGATATATGCCGTTAAATGATGTTCGGTTTAAATAAATAAACTTTGCCGCTCTATTTATTTGATTTCTAGGTTTTTGGCTTCTTATTTTGTAATAATAATCTGATGTATTTTTAAAAGTTTTTAATTTTAAAATCAGCTGATCTATATTATTTTGTATTTGTTCATAAGAATTGATTAAATCCTCATTAATATCAGATAAAAAGTATTTCCTCGAACTAGCCTTAAGCTTTTTAATGTAAAAAAAAACAGATCCTCCTCCAAGAAAAGGCTCATGGTAGTTATTAAAAGTTTTCGGCAAAAAATCGTCAATTCGTTTTAGTAGCCATTTTTTTGAGCCTGTCCACCGTAGGAATGTATCACTTTTAAACTTCTCTCCATCATATACAACAATTTTCTCATTGTCTACATCCATTGCTTCAATCTCATTCATTCTACTTTATATGGTTGGGGTATTTTATGCAAATTATAAATATTTTAAACTATTAACAACTTCTAAAATGAGTGATTATATCATACTCAATTCTTAAAAGAACTCTTAATAACATTTTTAGGATCAGACAAAGTGTTCATTATACTTTCCTATTTAAACGCATAAGTCTTCCAATTTGCAAAATGTAGTTTGAGTTCACAATATTAAATATTATTTTTATTAAATTAATGAAATTATGACCTTAAACATTATATGGCTAATTTTTCATTCAAAATCATAATAAAAAATGCCTTCCATTTTTTATTGTAAAAATAATAAAAATGGAAGGCATTTTTTGTTGTTGCTCCATTAGCTATATAATATCGTTTAAAAAAAGCCTGAGGGAATAAATTTTCCCAAACTTATTTGGATTTCATACTTTCAAATCGATATTGCTTTTTTATTCCAAAATTTTGTAAACCGGTTATTCAAAATAATAAATATTCCTTCAACTCTCGTAAAATATATTCCACCATTGTCCGTATCTTTTGAAGTTTACGAGCAAGTAAGTTCAGGTAATTTGCATACCTACTTAAATCCAAACCCTTTTTCTGCGACTTATCAAAATTTATAATGGCTCCTCAAACCATAAATAAAAACTTGTCAAAATCATAGATCAAATTCAGGCCTGAGTGATATTACTATTGATTTATTTTGTTCAGAAATCTTTCTAAATTGTTCATTTTTTTCGGATCCTGCAAGTTTTAAGGCATTTTCAAATTCCCAGTAGAAATCTAAACTACCGCTTGAAGAAAATTTTGACTTAATTAAAAATTCATAAAACTTTTCATTCCCATCAGAAAGACTAATCAATTCTAATAGATGATTAAAATTAAGAAACCAGTTATCAAAATAAGGGTTATGCTCAGGCATCGCTTCATGTTCCATAAGTTCCTGATATTGTTTACTCAAATCAGCTTGTTTATTCTGTAACTCTTTAAATTTTTGAACACTAAGAGTATCATTTTCATCTATAACAAACCAGTTATAAATTAATAAAGCAACACGCATGTTCTGTATAACAGAATTGTTTTGCATCCCTCCATAGTCCATATGACTTAAACTAACATGTTCAAATTCCTTATTTTTCCATTCGAGTAGATACTTTGAACCATCTTCTTTATGCAACACTAGCTGACCTTCTTTCCTTAATAGCAATTCTGTTCGACTACTTTGGATAGAAGCATCTACAACCGATTCGGATAAATCAATTATCAAGGAAACATCACTTCCCGATTTTGATTTCCTTGTAAGAGGTTTCTTCTTAACCTCGAAAAGTATGATTTTTCTTTCGGTTTCAATAACGATGTCTGCTTCACCTTCTATTTTTCCTACATAGTACTTTCCACAATTATTTCCAATCCCATTTTTGGTCATTTTTAATTGAAGAAAGGATTCGATTAAATACCCAATTTTCTGGTCAATACTTTTATCAATTTTTCGATAATTTGCCGCAATTACCTCATATAAAGAAAGTGCATTCCATGACCTCCAAAGTAATATATATTTATCTTTTAAAAGGATAAGAGGTTTGAATTGATAATCCAAATTTAAACTATCGGATGGTACTAAATAATTCTTATTGGCTCTTTTATCATGACTTAATATTTTCAATATCGCTGTAGCAGTTGAAAACTTTAAGTTTGTTCTTTGAGCAATAGTTTGAGCAGTAAACCGATCAGGGCCTGTCTGTTCAGTTAAGAATATAGAAGAGCATACTTTAATAAATTCTTCAGCCGTGAAACCGAAAAGTTCTTCAAAATCAATATGATCAAACTTGGAAATAAGATATTCTACAAATTCAATTTGGAATACAGCTCTTGCCTGAGGAATCGAATAGATTGTATCCCATAGTGCCAGTTCTGTCATTAACTCAAAGGTATCTTCATGCGCATACAATAAATATCGCCAAATATTATAATGCTGTACAGGGTAAGTAGCATTGCATGCTAATGTAGCTTTATTAAATAAGTTTTTGATTTGATTGATGTGAACTGAATTCTCAGAATGTGGGTATTTAGCGCAGAGATTTAACAAATAACCGTATGGAATCTGGGGCTTTCCAAAACCTCGTAAGTTTGCTTCTCGAACAATATAATATCTATCAAATAATTTAGAGTATTTATCTCCCTCTGACAAATTTTTAAAAATATGGTATGCAAGTGTATAGCCTCCGATCAATTTCACATCTTTTTCTATTTCATGGAAAATTTTGTCAGCAGTAATATTTATGTCTTCGTCAGTTAGCTCAATTGGGCAACCCTGATCTTTGAGATACTGAATCGAGTGGGCACGGTCAAAGTATTCGCGGTAATAGTCAGCCATTGCTTGTTCATCCATGGGGCTATTGGTATTCAAATCATATATTATTAAAGCGATTTCAATAGCCTGTAACCACGGAACAATATTTTCAAGGTGACAAAGACCGGTACGTTCTGTATTACAACTATACTTTATGGTATTGATAATTTCAAAATATGGATTATAATTCTCATTAGCCAAAATGAATCGATTAATCAAGTCTTCCTGTATTTTAAAAAATTTAGATTTTTGGATTGGTCTTTCCTTGTAGGGAATTTCTAATAATTCTTTTATGCGTTGATATAAAAAAAGCTCAAATGATTGTTCATTATTAAAAATGTAACCAAATTTCATTTCTGATGCTTCCCGTGTATTTTTGACATGGTTATTTCTAGCATTTTCAACAAGCGATTTAAATTGTTTAAACATTTCGAGAGTTTTAGATCGTAATAGATTATAATAATCGAAATTAACAAATTAGCGCATTATCATTTATTTTAAATAATATATCCATTGCCAGGCAAGGACCTTCCAATTTTTAATTATTGAATCGTTTCTATTAATCCACTTCCTTTTATCAAACTCGTTAAAGAAAACATGGGCATTTTCTACTGTTGACCCATTAGCAATAAAATATATTTCAACATGAAAAAGGTCTGGTGGAATTTGATTCCCCAGACCCTCTGTTTTATCCTCTAACATTGATATTACTTTTTGATTCTAACATTTGATGAACTGCTTCTTCCAGATAATAAATAATACCTCCTATTCGAGTAAATGGTATTTCATTATTATTTCGCATATTTTGTAGCTTACCTGGAGATAGTCCTAAAAGTTTACGGACTTCAGAAGATTTAAGCCATTTTTTGGATGGATTATTCTTCTGTAGGATTAATTTTATCTCCTTAAATAATTCAGCTTTAAAATCCAGTAAATCCTGGATTGTTACTAATCTTTCGTTTTCCATTCTAAACCTCCATTTTCAACCTCACGTGTGTCGTTTGACACCTTTTTCTTGATGGAAAATATTCAATAAAACCTCTTTCCTCTAGTTCCCTTAATTTCCTGAAATAAGTTGCCGGACTGGCAATCTTACTTAAGTTCATTGTTTCCCTTCTTTCTATAGGGATACGCTCAGCTTGGTTATGTTTAAATAAATTAAAAAGAGCCATAAAAAGGGAGATGTGGACAGCATCTATTACTGGATCATCTTTTATCCTGTCAAAAAAATTATTGATAATGTCCATACTATTCATATTAAATTCCCTTTCGTACTGTTTTTCCAGCTTTGAATGGCACAATAACAGTTGGTTTCTTTTGCCGGCTAGGAGAGGTCTTTTGATTTAAATTTTGTTCAGCAGTTTTCGTTTTCTCCGTTTTCTTTTTCAACCCCTGAGTATTAGGTAAACTTTTTTTTAAAAATTGTCTAATCTCGTTTTCACTAGCCGGTATGGTGGAATTATTCTTAACTGGATTTGGGTTTCGAATAGGAGCAACCCCTGTAATCTTGCCCAATGACCATTTAAGCGTATTAAAGGCCAATCTTCCCGTATTTCGTAATAAGCGCAATAAAGGATTTGGATAAAGAGATTTTTCTAACTCTTTATATTGTTGCTCATATAGCATCTTTTGACTCAGCTTTTCATCTTCGTTGAGCTTTGATTTTGGATATGATGTGATCTTATGCAATTTTTTAAGTTCAGCCTTTTTGAAGGCACGGCTCTGCAAGAAAGAAGGTGGAAAGAGCTTTTCAAATCGCTCTTTCCATTCCATTGACTCTTTCCACCATTTATTTATTCTATTGATCATTTTACAACTTTTTGGTGGTACATCATTACCCTACCCGTAATGAAGGTTTTTTGTCATCACTCTGATCGGGTTTTTTAATGACCTTACCAGTAGCCTGTTTTTGTTGCGCTTCATTAACTTTTTTTGTTTCAGATTTGACAACTTCTTGTTTTACTGTTTCCTTGTTCTGGATTTCATTTAAGGCGGACTTCCCTAAAGGCTTCATCTTCGAGTCGTAAAGATTCAATTTATCAAACTGCGCATTAGCCGTAATCCTCATTTCCATACCACCATTTTTGGTGTTCATGGTAAAGGCGACTATTTCGCCTTTTTTAAGGTCTGAAATTATCCTATTCTTTACGGTTTCATCCTCAAAGTCCTTAATAGGATAACCTTCCAGCTTTTTCTCCAGATCATAACCATAAACCTTTACAATTTCAAAATTGCCATACTTGTCGGCATTCTTAAAATCCATGTAAGCTGTCGCATTGATTTCCTGGCGTATATCTTTGTCCAACTTGTCTGTCATAACGAAAGTCTTATTGACCGAACGCCCATTCATGAGTTTGTATGCCTCATCAAAACGAAAATCATTTCCGTATGAAATCCTGAAATTCTGTTGCATGGTTTCCTGTTCACCTTGTTTTTTAAACAATACATCGAATGAATTAAAAAAATACATGCTGGCATCCTGATCTGACTTTTTGAAATTTAGCCGCGCGGTCACGTTGTCATTGCCAAACTTTTTTTGATGGATAAGCTGGAAATCATCTTTACCTTCCTGTAATTTCTTTTGCAGTTCAGTAACTTGAACTTCGCCCAGCCCGGCGTAAAACATCTGTTTTGTCAAGTATTCAAAATTTTTCTGGTTCATAGTTTCCTCCTTTTGTTCTAATTTTTCTAAATCAATATTTACGTTTGAAATTTGTTTTTATAACTTGTTGTGATAGGTATTTACCACGCTCAAAATATCGACAAGCCCTCCATGCTCAACTACTAAATTTGTGTCTTGTAACGCTTCCGACATAGCTCTATAAACCGACCTAATTGGGAGATAGCCGTACCTGTCGGAATCCGTAGCATGTTCCTCACAGAATTCTTTACCCTCTGAATGACTTTGAAACTCATAAAGTTCATCTTTCGTGACGGGGCCGTTCCAGAATTCACAGGCGACATATTCGTAACCCTGCCAACGTTTATCGACCATATAATCCAATAGTTGTTTATAATCGGTTTGAGCAATTTTCATCACTATATGGGCTGTATTTAATTTAATGATACCGCTTTTAAGATATGCTTGTTCTTAATTTTCAGCTTTAAATTGCGACCACCGCTCTTCTCCATTATTTCCAGAACCATGTGCTTTTTATTGGGAATAGTAAATTTATCAAAGGCTAATACGATCGTATTTGAAGAATTGCCTTCTATACGCCTGTCATTACCCTCGCTAAACAAAGGTTTTAAAGTAGTTTCCTGTCTTGCTGTTCGCTTGGCTTGTTTTGAATCAGTTAAGAATGTACGAAACTGTTCCACATCATAGTTAATGTGACTATCGTTTTTCATTTTAATCTGAAAATATAAGACATCACCAATAATGTAAACACCCTGTAACTGCAAAAGCATATTATTAGACCTATCATAAGGTTTTTTGAACATTGCCTGTTTAGTTGCTATTCGCTGTGCAGCGCCTTTTAGATTTGCTTCTGACTTTTGTCCCCCTTCAAATTGCGCCAGTTGCTGAACAGGGATTTCAAGATCCGCAACCTTTAAATTCAAAAATCTTGGATTAGCGACATAATGGAGTAAAAATGAGTATAGCGCACCCTCTCCGGTAACTACCGTTAGATTCGTTGGCTTAAAGGTTTCATCTTCACATTTGACCTGTAAAATATTGTCAACTTCGCCGGCCTTCTGTGCTAATACTTCCGAGCTGCCCCGGTCTACGCTTATGATGGAATAGGGAAATATCAGATTGACAGTTTTATCAGGACCAATACCAAGTTGGTAGGGTTCTATTATTCCTTTTACCTCTGTTCTTGTCTCTTTGAACTGCGCCTGTAGGTTACCGCTAAATAATACAGCGCAGATAATTGTCGCAATAAATATGAATGGTTTCATAATGAACTTAATTTTTTTTATAAATATGATTTTGATTATTCCTCTTTTCGCTTGTTGTCTTTTAGAAAGACTTTATAGCCTGCCTTCAAATTGACTTTTACCAACCTGATTTTCCTACTGAATAGATTTTTACCCAATTCAATTCCTGCAGATGCCGCCTGCGCGCCAAGGCTCTGATCGAAACCCATCAGGTTCATGCTTTGGACGGCCTGATCACTATTCTGCTTAACAACATCCCGTGTGATCGTTCCAGGAATATAAATGCCAGCTAGACCATCAACATCATAAACTGAAAGCTTAACCGGGAAAATTGAGTTTCCAGAACGGATACTTTCAATATCAACTTCAAGCCGCTCTCCTCTTAGCGAAGCAATGCCTGTCACAAATTCGTCCTTGGGTATTAGTACACCATTGACTTGTACATCCCGGGATAAACGAAATTTTATGACAGATCCGGTGGTAATGGTCTGATCTTCATGAACGATTGCCTCAATGACATTCTCCTCAATTACCTCAGCTGATTTACTATCCAAACCATAAAAAGCATTGGCTTGCTTTGGTGTTTCTTGATTGAATTCCGCAGCATAATCCATGGCAGATCTATTGTCGATCAGCGTAACATTTAATTTTTGCTTTTTAGGACGGACCGCGAATACCTGGCCGTTCTTTTTTTCGGCATTACTCTCAGAACGTTCTTGTACACGCTGGGGATGTTGAATGTCCAATATCTTGTCCATCATATTAGTTAGCTGTACCATTTCCTGATCTTCCTCAACCGGCGCATTCATTCGCTGCATCAATTGTTCCAGGCGCTCAAGGTCCTGCTGTGTGGCGTACGATGAATTGTAACTCCCACGAATAGGAGTGGAGTAACTGTATGGGTCATTATGCTCTACCGGTTTTCTTAATTCCATATTGAGCTGCTCCAATCGGTCAAAGATTTTATCTTCATTACTCTTATTACCAGAGTTTAGATTTAATGAGGTATTTAAACCATAATTAGCTAAACTATCCTCTAAACCTTTATTATCAACGCTGTAATTAGGGTCAGATCGGACAAGTTCCAGCCATCTCAATGAATCCCTTTCTGCTTCATTGTAATAGTCTAGCTTGGTTGCACGTTCATTACTGTCACTTCCGGAATTTGGAAGGTTGGTGTTTAATCCGTCATTTTCTGCTGCAATTACAACATTTCCCTTACCACCGCCCATAAACCAAAACATAAGGACTAAAAAGGGCACACATATTACTGGTAATACGAGCAGAAATTTTTTCTTTCTTTCCAATGCGTCTACTTCTTTCATGATTCTGTTATATTATTTAATTAGTAAATGTTTACAGGATTGCTGTGAGTATTATGTATGTGCAAATTGAAACCCCGCATATAGCATAAATTACCAAAGCAATGTACCAGGTATGCCTGCTGAATTTTTTTGTCAGACGTTCCATTAGTTTTACCCAGCTTGTTTCTACCTTCTGATATTTATTTTCAAAGGAGCGGAGAACCGATTCACGGGCATTATCCACTTTTTCTTTTAATGCCATTTTCATCGCCTATTAATTGTTTTAATATCCCTATTGTCCAGTGTATTCCATCTTTCAATTAGAAATCCATGTGGGTTGTTTTCAGTACGTGAAATCTCCCGCAGGTTGCCTGTAGTAATTAAGGTGCGTGTAGTGATCGTTGCTGGCCTTGTAATCTGTTGGGTAGCATAACATCGAAAGGTGTATGGATATACATTGATGTCAACTTGTGTACTATCAATAGTTATCGTCTGGTTCACATTCCCGGAAATAATACCGGAGTAAAACTTATTTTCCCTCAGGTCATCATAGATTTTTTTTGCTGATCCGTCTGCTAGATAGAGTGCTTTTTCCATACTTGCTTTTATCGCATCATGATCCGGATCTAATGTGAAAAAGAACTGATGAAACGTTTTTATATGACTTTTCGCCTCTACAATAATGTTGTTCTTCCGGTCAGTAGCAAACGCTTCAATAGCTTTATCATTTGCCAACACATAGATTTTATCTTTCATGTTGCTAACAAGATTCAGGGACTTTATTACCGTAAATATGGAAGTAGTCGCACTCGCCAGGACAATGACTAGGGCAAACAGCCGGAATTGCCTAAAAGAAGTATCAATATTTTTTGCTTTCTTAAACATAGTAACTCCTATTTACCCTTTAATTTATCATCAAAATATCCCCCTGACTGATTTTGTGATGCCATGTCATTTTTCATGGTCGAGGCGACGTCACCCATAGCATCGGCAGCCATACTCGCACCAGCCATTACACCGCCACTGGCCACAGCTGCTGCTGTTCCCACCGCTGATGATCCACCACCTGAAAATAGGGAAGTGGTTTTCTGTTGTAACGCTCCACCGCCGGCCGCATGCACGATATAGTTAGCCACAGAGGGAACCGTGAAATACCCGATAATCCCGATGATTAGAAAAATCAGGTATCCTACATCGGTTGAACTGAAAAATGTATCGCCTTCCTGTCCAATCTGACTGATGTCCAACTGTATCATCAGTTCCTGGATTTTAGCTATTATCGCACCGAAAATATTCGCCACCGGAAGCCATAAGAAAATATTGATATACCTTGCTAGCCAGACAGTGAGCGTATGTTGGAAGCCGTCAAATACGGAAAGGCCAAAAATTAGGGGCCCTAAAATGGCCAGCACCACCAACTGAAAAGTGCGAAGTGTATTGATACATAAAGCCGCAGCCTGATAAAGTATTTCAAGAACCTGGCTCATCCATTCCTTTACAGAATTCCTGAAATTATAACCAGCTTTTTCCATGGCGAAATCAACACTGTTTCCAACAGATTCAAAAATTCCTTCGTCGTCAGAATCGATGCCATAACGATACTTGAGCCATTTGTCGCGGTCACCACTACCGTCGGAACCAACATACATCTGCCATTTATTGGTTTTCTTTAAGGCCTCTTCTTTTTGCTGTAAAAGGATTTCTATGGATTTATTTGAACCTTGTACCATTGCCGCGGTTGCTGTAACCGTAGGTTTCATCACTCCATTTATCATTCCGATGATTGATGGAAATATGACAATGCAAAATCCTAACACAAAGGGCCGGAAGAGGGGATAAAAATCAATTGGTTCCGCATTTGCAAGATGTTTCCATACCCTATGACCAATGTAAAAGAGGGCCGCAAAAGCGGCTAATCCTCTGCCGACTCCAATTAACTGACTGCACAATGGCATCATTTGGTCATATAGTGTATCAAGCACCCCATGTAACCCGTTTATTTCCCCTGCCAGATCCTGAGCCGATAATATTCCAGGCAACAAAAGCCCCACAGTTGCCAATAGGACAACCTTGATCCAATTTCTCATATACTTTTATATTATTTTATTAATCCCTGAATTCCTCTGCTAAATGCGATGTCCCTTTTTTCTTTAGCCCTTTGAAGACTGAGCACTTTTATATCCTGATTGAACCGACCTAGAAAAGACAATTTATCTTCCATTTCTTTATGGATCCGGTCAATGGCTTTTAATCTTTCATCATCACTCATCCGGAGTTTGCCAGCAGTAACAACAGTGATAAGTTCATCGAGGTTTTGAAGGCTTTGGCCAAGCAGGTTTTCATAGAGCTTTGCCATATAATTGACCTCTTTGAGATTGAAATGCTTATCTTCCCTAAATGCGGACAACGCATTACGGGATGTTTTGACTAACCTCACTTGTCCATTAATTATCTCGGCGACTTTCCGGTAATTTTTTACTGAAGGGCTAACCTCCATCAAACCGTCAAGGAAGGTTTTATGCAGATTAAAGTTACCTTGACTAATATCCTTAACCGTATTATATCCGCCGTCCAGGATTTTATATCCGTCTTTCATCTGTTTTAGGATACCCTTGAATTGCGTTAGCTTTTCAATGTTCAATAATAACTGTGCGGTTTCTTCTGCTTGGGCTTTCGCTTTAAAAGCTGGAAACAGCATCAGAAATAGCATAACCGATATGTGTATGTATTTTTTCATAAAAGATTATTTTAAACCATTTAATGACTTGATGGCACGGATATCTTTTACCTCTTGTTTTCTGCCATTTTTAATGATGGTTAATTCATTACAAAAGGAAATTGCAAAAGAGAGCGTTGATTCGATTTCCATATGGATTCTGTCAATATGCTCCGTGCGCTGCATATCGCTCATCTCCACCTTTCCATCCGAGCATATTGTTTCCAGCTCGGTAATAAAGGAGTTAGAATCGCCCAGGACATTTTCCCAGGTAAACAGTATACGTTCAATTTCTTTATTGGTAAATACATTTGTAGCCGTAACCATATCATTAGCTTGCCGATTAAGAACATAGATCTTTTTAAAGCACTTAGTGATCAATTCTATTTTAGGGTACTGCTTTACGTAGGGGCTAACCTGGTTTAAATCATCGAAATAATTTCTATGTAAATTGAACTCACCATCCTTAAAATCAGAGATTGTGTTCAACCCACCTCTGGCAATATTGTATCCTTTTTTTAAGGCTCCTTTATACACCTGTAACGCGGCTATCTGCTGGATCAGGTAGTTCTTTTGTGTCTTTTTCTGGCGAAACCACTCATTGAAATTTTGTGCGTAAAGGAGAGGAGGGAGGAATGAAAACAACAGGATCAAACATATCAAAATCTTTTTCATAGCTACATTTTTAATTATTGAATGCCATAAAGGCTTTTTACATAATCAACAGCTTGCTTGTCTTTTGCCCGCTGTAAGGATATCTCCACATTCTGTTTGTTGAATTGCAATAGGTCAACATAATTGCGGTCGACATTGTCTGCGGTTTTGTTAATCAGCTCCAGTCTTTCTCCGTCTGTCATCTGCGTACTAAATGATTTTATGATAAGGGCAATTTGATCAACATTAGCCAGGCTCTGGTCCAAAATGCCGCCATAAACCTTACTCATGTACTGTAAATCTTTTGCGCCAAAATGTTTGTCGGTAGAGAGTTTACTCCAGGCAATTTTATAAGCTTCGATTAATTTGAGTTGCTTTTGTGTGATATCCTTGACACGCTGATAATAAGAGATCAGTGTTTTTACTTTGGATAACTCTTCGAAGTAAATGCGGTACTGTTCCTTCTGCTTCTCCGACCAATCCGATATTTCCTCAAGTTTCAGTTTTGATAAAATATTCTCCAATGTTTTTTGGGCATCCTGCAGCCATATCGTTTTATTCTGTAGGCGCTGTATTTTTAGGTCCGCGGCCTTGATTACTTTAACCACTGCCTGTTTGATGATCTCCACTATTCCCGCATGTGCCTGTCCGGAAGGCAGAATAGCTGCAATTAGAATAAGAAAACTGACCACGACTAGTTTTAAATGATTCATAGTACCTCTTTTTAAATTTTTAATTATTTTCATCAAGTTGTCGACCTTTCCGTAATTGCCCCGATCTTATCTCTGCAGCTAGAGCTGCAACTCCCTTCTGGATATTGCCATACCGCTTTATATATTCTTTTACTTGGACTTTTTCCCGCTGTTCAGATGTATAGATCAGATATTCTTCAAGCGATGTTTCCAGGCGGTAGACTTTACTGTTATCGGTTCCTAAACAGATCCAATTATCTTTATATTTTCTTCCCGGCTCTGGTGATTTATTGATGCTTAGGATTTCCGCTTTCTGTTTATCGGTAATACCCAAGATGTTCTGGATATCATCGAACTTGTTGACATACTTACTTTGATCCAATAAAACTTTACAGTCGGAATTGTTTATAATGGCCTCTTTAATGATCTCCGAGCCGATTATATCTTCTATCTCCTGTGTGACGGTAATAGTCTTTGCCAGAAATTTACGAGCTGTTTTGTACAGGTATTTTATATACTCGGCCATACCTTCTCGCGCGATAGCCTTCCAGGCTTCTTCAATTACAAGCATTTTCCGGATGCCTTTCAGCTTGCGCATTTTGGAAACAAAAAGTTCAGCTATGATGAGCGTTACTGTGGGGAGCAGAATTGCATGATTTTTGATATTATCAAGTTCAAAAACAATGAACTTCTGATGTAGAAGGTCAAGATTTTCTTCAGCATTCAGTAAATAATCGAATTCACCTCCCCGGAAGTATGGTTTTAAAACATAAAGGAAATTGTCCAGGTCAAACTCCTTTTCTTTAACTCCTTCTTTTTTCATTACTTCCCTGAAATCCTGTCTTAAAAATTCATAAAAACTATTAAAGCAGGGGAAGATGTTAGAATCGTCGTCAAGTTTTTCAAAATAGAGTGTCAGTGCCTGCGAAAGCGCGACATAGTCAGACCGATTATAGGTTTCATTTTCCTTTTTCCATAGGGATATCAGAAGCGTTTTAATGCTCTCTTTCTTTTCAGTATCCAAATAATCACCCTCGGGAATATAAAAGGGGTTAAACTTGATCGGATTGCTTTCCTCATAGGTAAAGTAATATCCACCTACCAATTCGCAAAGTAATTCATAGGAATGACCAATATCAACAACTACAACATGGGTACCCTGCTCATAATAGGATCGAACCAGGTGATTTGTGAAGAAACTTTTTCCTCCACCGGAACCCGAAAGAATGAACATATTGAAATTGGCAATTATGCCCTGTTCTTTTGGCTCCTGGTCAAGATCCACATGCACTGGTTTTCCAGTTTGGCGGTCACCAAGCCTGATCCCGACCGGACTGAGAGAGGTTCGATATCCAGTTTCCAAATTGAAAAAGCAGGTAGCTTGCTCCGCGAAGGTGTCAAATGTATCATTAAGGGGAAAATCTGCGGAATTGCCTGGAATGCCACTCCAAAATATCTGTGGTGCGCCTACAGTTTCCTCTTTTGCTGTCGCATCCATCTGCGCAAGAGCGGATGAAACTTTGTTCTTCAGTTCTTTCAGTTCTTCGGAATCCTCGGTCCAAACCACTATATTAAAGTGGGCTTTAACCGGTAGACGTTGTTCCGCGATAGCTTCATTAAGAAAGGCATTCGTAGCGTCTCTGCTGATGGAGTTTTCCCTGCTATAGGCCGAAAGAGACTGTAATCTTAATCGCTTGCTTTCCAATTTTTTAATGGTCTGATGGGCATCATCAACAAAAACATATTGGTTATAGATGTGATTGCATGACAATAATTGTCCCAATGTCGCAGCAAAGCCTATGCTGAATTTTGTTCGCTCAGTGGAATACTTATCATAATTGATCCTGCTGCCACACATGGCCGGCATGTCTTCGGCATTCGCAAGTGTAAACAACTGGCAGTGTTTACCACCTATATGAAGCCTTTCACCAAATTCTATATCACGGATGAGTTTAGTTTTACCTTCTGGGTTTAAATAGCAATACTGCTCAATTAAACCAATCTCTTTTTCTGAACTCCATAGGGCATTTTCCCTGATCCTTTGCATTTTGACAAACCCTGAATCCTCCATAATCTGCTTGAATTGCCCGCAGATATCAAGAAAATCCTGCAGCTGATTTGAACTTAGGGCTTGGGATGGTACAATCTGCGGGCGGATCAGGTTAGAAAACATACTGCTTCCTGGCTTACGCCCATTTGCCTTCTTGGTCAGAAATATATAGCACTTATGGTCAAGGAAAGGGCGCTCATTGAAAAAACGTTCACTGCTGCCTGACAAAAAGGTAAGATCTTCTTTTGAGAAATCTGCCTTATACTTACTTTCGATAAACCAATCCTGCTTATGTAACACGGAATGATTGGGTAGCATCTTTATAGCCTTAATCCAGGTCTGATGAAATGCTTCATACTCATCATTGCTCATGGTAAATATTTCCTTCAGCTCAACACTATAAGCTACCGTTATATCACCCTGCTTGGAGAGCATACAGTCATGCTCAATATCCAAAATCGGAAATAAATCCTTTAACCACTTTTCCATACTTCATCTTTCCATTTTAAATCAATCCGCTTTTATAAGGATAATCCTTTATTCCTGTTGTTTTTCGCTGCTTGTTTGATCACTTTTTCTTTTTCACTAATTAGCTTTGACTTATGACTTTTCTCAAGCTGCTTTTTTTCTTTATTATATTTGATCCGCTCAGCCAGATAAGTCTTTTCAATGGGTACCAACCTGGCTTCCATACGTGGTTGCAAGGGATATTTGTCAAGAAATATGAATGGGTCATTACAAAGCGACCTGCCGGCTGCAACCGGGTCCATTGACTGAAAATCCGGAAGAACAATAAATTGGGTATGTTTAGGAATATCGGTTAACTCGTTAAAGTCTTTAATAATTTGCCTGTTGAGGTAATCATAGAGGTAAACATGTTTATTGTCGAGTTCATAGGCTTCTGGTCCGTTGTCAATTAACTCAATTGTTTTCCAGAATTTATTTGTTGAACGCAATTCATGTAACCTTGTGTCAACATAATAATCCTCATCGACAATACGGATAATAGGAAGTTTACCTTTTTCAATACGGTCACTTATGTACGCCGGATTTGTTCGTAATTGGCTATCCTCGGCAGGTAATTTGTTTTTGGCTATACCATATACTTTTGAAACATCATCGGGCGCAATCCTAACTAACTGATCTATTTCCAGTTTCAACGAGTTTCCCTGATCCCAACTGGAAAGATTTCCTTCCGCTGATAAGTATGCGACATATTTCCCTTTTTCTTCCTGTAGCCGGTCAAGATCAATATGGTTGAATGGCTTATCCACGCTTCTTATTTCTCGAAGGGAAACATCTATCTCAAACCTGAATCCATCCTTTTCAATAATTGGAAAAACTTGTACTGGCAATGGAATACCGATTTCCGCCAAATTCTTTAACACAGCCTCATCTACCAACTTAATTCCTGATGAACTGGAAAATTGTGTGTTGAAATTTTCAGCAAACTTTGTGCATTCTTCGTAACCTTCTTCAAGAATTGTCTTTGGAATAGATACCTTAACTGATTGATCTTTAGCCTGGGTTAATAATTTGCCGCTTTCTGAATCTATACTCAGGTTGTAACTATGTTTGTTTGCACTAAGTTCGGCGACCGAAATTTGATTGTCCGCATTTCCAGCTTGAGATATATTGCCAAAAATGGTATCGATACGATAAATATGGTTACCTATTAAAAAACGTGGTTCTTCTCGCATGATGTTTAATTTTATTGTATCGGTATAGTTATCAGTTTCAAAATCAGATTATCCTTTTGTTTTTATCGCCTTCTTTGATCTACAACTTTTGATGAATGTTCCCCGGTCAATTGATTTTATCACCCTGGGAATGCTCTTTCTCGCCATAAGTTTTGAAAGGCCATGTTCACCGTATTTTTTACTAAGTCCATAAATTTTCTGTAACGAAAAGGCTCCAGCCCCTCCACAGGTCAAAAGACAGATATACTGGTTGATCCCCAGAAAATAAAGCAATGCAAAAACAATCATCAACGCTAAAATCACTATGGCCAGATACCAGATGTATTGGGCTTTAAAGCCTTTGAATTCAATACTCTTATTGATTCCTTTATTTACTTTATATACACTGTTGGCCATATCTAATTTTGTGTATTCTGTTTGAAAAAATGGCCAACCTGATTGATGATCTGTTGCTTTATTTCGGGGTCATCCATATGCTGCTCACAGAAATTATGTACGTCAAATATTTCTTTGCAGGTTTCTACCAGTAACACGGCCTTGTAGCTCAATTGCCCTGCTTCGCGCAGTTTGTCATATTCAGCAGAAAAGCAATCCTTTATGATCGAACTGATGTAATGATAGCGTGATGGTTTTAATTCCGCTGTCATTTCATTCATACATAGTTCAAGTATGGCATGGCCTTCTTTTTCCTCCTCCAGTAACTTCAGAACTTTAGGCATTACACCACTTACTTTTGTCTCTAGGTATTCCGTTACTTTATATTCATCCTGTAGATTGAACATGAGGTCAGGATTGTTGTGAACAATGAAAGACCATAATTTTTCCTTTAATTGCTGATACATGATTAAATTTTTTTATAGTCCGAAGAATGATCGGATGATTGTAGTGACCACCACTAGAAAAATACAGCTACCAAACCAGCTTGCAGCAACTTTAGAGGTGTCCTGATCCCCACTGTTCCATTTTTGGTATACCTTGACCGCACCGATCAAAGCAAGTAAAGCGCCTACACCATACATCAACTGGGTGCCTGAGTCAAAATAGGAACGTACCTGCGAATTCGCTGCCTGTATTCCTGCGGCACCATCCTGGGCACGGCTTACAAATGTTGCCGAAATCAGAAACACTTTAATTAGTCCTAAACGTCGTAGGTTCAGGCCAAATGCCCGGCTTAATTTTTTACTTTCCATATCTGCTTGGATTTAAAGTAGGAATGGGACGGATAGGAGGGATGGGATATATTAACATTCACATTTTAATCAATCTCCACACGATATCCTCATCCCATTACCTGTATTTTCTTTTTATTACTAAGTTTAAAAAAAGGAGCCGGCCACCGATCAAACACACCTAATCAACAACACTAATCAAACCTACCGGCTCCCATATCTCTGATTTTAAAAGGGCAGGGGTGAATTCATTCCCTTAGCAAACATCCACACGCACCTATTCACCTCGCCCTAAAATTTATTCCCGGATAAACCGGCTTACTGTCTGCCCTTTATAGTTTACATTAAACCTAAAATTGAAATTTCGTGGAAGAACCTCTACATGGAATGGTGCGGCCGCCCATTTTACGGTTCTTTCAATCTTATTGGTATTGGTTGCCGAAGCAGATACCTGTGCATTATAAGGTATAGGTAATAATCCCGGTATAAATACATCACCTCTGCTGCAGGCTTCAATACTGACATTATTCATTTTGATAGTTGACATCCATCCACCGAGCCTGGTGTCTTTTTGTAACTTAACCCTGATGCCCGCTGAAGAATAGAAAACAAAGCCCACACGCCATCTGTGATAATCTACACGTACCTGTCTGCCATTATCCTTAGTAAGTTCGGCGCCACTATTTGCATTATATATCAGATCACCCTTTTGCCCCCACCAGGGTATTAGTGATCCTCCAGGGTAATCACAGATTTCTGAATAGGGTTCAGGTATCGCCACTTTGCCGGTTTCTTCCCATTTTGGAAAAAAGGGCATAAGCGTCAGCCCAATTTTATGGATAACTACTTGTTTGACCCCTTCAGGAGTAATTCCTTTGATCAGATCCTTTTCATAACGGGACGGAAAAGCATAGAGTACCGGGGTATCTTTGTGAATATCCATTTGGTAAATGGTGTCCGCAATCTGAATGCGACCATCACTGTTTAATACGGTGCTTAATAAGGGATCTGGCAGGTCAAGCTTGAGCGATTGTTTGGATTCGATTGTATCGGCTTCAGCAATAGCCGCCCAGGAAGTAAAGTTTTTGTTCTGCTTAGCCCATGCCGCAAGTGATTCTTTATTTTCGGCAGCTGAGAGTTTGGCCATTGTGTTTTCAAATTCCTTGATATCATTAAAAACCAACCAACCATTTGCATGCTTATCACTGCTTTCATCTATTCCGGTTACATCTTCCTGTTTTTCTGTCCATAGATCCAATGCGGAATCATTTTTACAGGAGCCCATTGCAAGTAGACCGGCTATTGCTACAATAGCCATAAGTCTGTTTTGGTGAAATATATTCATGTCTAAAAAGTTCTGATAAATTAGCGGGGTAGACTGTTCCATAACTCCTCCAATTGCTCTTCCTCTATTGCTACCCCGCATAGTTGTTTGGTCTGCTGAATAATATAATTGTTAAGAGCATATCGGTAGGCAGGTTGTTGTAACCCATCATAGTTCGCAACGACTTCAGGAAATGCAGCAAAAAGCTGTTCCTTGGTTGCCGATTTTCCTGCCTTATCCAATATGTCTATCTTTATTTTATTGATGATTACTTCAAGTTCATCCAACTTCTTTGTCTCATCATCTTGTTCATTCTGCTCGAAAATATCAAGCTCGTAAGCCTCACTTTTTCTATCTAGTTTATCCATCATTCCATTGAATCGAAACCGGATAAAATAAACGATGTAGTACGATACCAATACGATGATCAATACGACTAAAAACTGTGTCCATGTAATGTTCTGTAGCATTGTTTGAATTTTTAATTTTTAAATTCTGATTACAATGCAAAGATGGGTTGATCTAGGAAGGTCTTTTGACACCGATGCCCAAGGTTGGAAGGCTCCAAAAAACACAGATAAAAAGAAGGAGGGAGGTAAATAGGGTAATTAGAAATGGAACAAAATAAGACAGAACCTTTGTTTACCGCGCATTTAGCGTAATAAGCACAGCCAAGCGTGGAATGCCTGAATTCTCTGAAAAATCAGTAATTATTTTTTCAAAATATTTTAAAAAAGATTGGAATGTATTGGTGCGAGATGATAAAGCTCTTGTTATGTAGAACAAAAAGTGTAATTGAGGTATAATGGTTGGGCGTGCCCGCACTTGACTTTATCCAGTGCTATAAGCCAGTTTTCAATAGTGCGGGCCAGGCTATTTGTTATATCTTTTGGATGCTTTTGGCATCCAAAAGGATGCCACGACTATCCTTCACGCGAAAATTACGGGAATTCCCCTATAGGTGACTTATTTTGATTTAAATATCTTCGTCATTCCTTTTTTACTAAATAAATAGGAAGTTGAAGTTCTTTATTTATTACTCATGCCTTTTGGAAGGTAAACAATCTAAGATTGATTTGTTTTACCTTGTAAGACATCCTTAACAACTTTCAACATGGCATCTAAATTTTCCTCGTTGTTGGAAAAAAAATTATTGAATGTATTAGTATTATTAGCGTTATTGTTGTTATTGCCATTGATGCCGCCATTATTACCGGAAAAAGTTTGATGATTGGTTGTGGAGGACGGAATAATATCTCCAACAGTAACATGGAAGATTTCAGCTAACAGCTGTATGCGGGATAACGTAATTTCAACATGACCATTTTCCATTTGCGAGTAGGCACTTTTTGAAATGTCCAGGCTTTGTGCTACTGCTTCGGCAGTTAGATTATTTTTAGCACGTAATTCTTTAATACGGGAAGCAGTTAACTGGTTGATGTTCATAATGAGTTTTGATTAGCAAAACAAAGGTAGCGAATATCAGGAAAATTAATTGCTAATTTATTTAGTGAATATGAAAAATGTTATTAATATTGTTGCCACAACATCAACGAGATATACTAATATTAAATCTTGTTGCGTTAAAAAACTAAAGACCGAACCTGTACCTTCTTGTTTGCGAATAAACAGTAAACCCATATATCCCACCAAATTAAATTTAACCAATTGCGGTACTTCTTGTAAGTATGGCCTAAGATACTCGTAGCTACAGTCGCGGTCACTCCCTAAAATTGACCAAAGAAAAAATAGGGGAAACGCTTTAACCCATGTGCGTAGGGAATTTAAAACAACCAAACATTTTATTATGAAATTGCAAAGCTTAAAAAGCGAAAAATTCGAAACTATTACCAAAGAGCAAATGGCATTTGTTACTGGTGGTGAAACAGAAGTAGCGACAGAAAGAGGTAACATACAAATTACCGGCCATGCAACCTTAAAAGATGGCCGTTATGAATATTCAAAAGATCGGAAAATCTGGAATGACGACGGTACCTGGAGAGGAACTGAATATTATATCAAAGATACTTGGTATTAATAATTTCAAAGAGAAATTTAGTTTTGGATTGGGTATATATATACCCAATCCTCTTAACCATTGGTCAGTCAGTAGCACTTTTCAAAAAATATTTAAATTGATAAAAACCTCATTATGATAAAAATTCTGGTATTTCCAATATTTATTTTGCTAATTCCTTTCCTATCAAGTGCCAATAATTCGAAAATTAGGAAACATTATGAATTAATAAATAGTGCGGAAATGCAAATTGTTGATAGTAATTATCAGATTGCGCTTAACTATTACTTGGAGGCTTTTAAGTATAAAAATCCTAATGGGGAGGATTTAGCAAACGCATTTCAGGCAGCATTTATTATAAGGGATACTACAAATGCCAAAAACTTATTGAATCAACTAGCCGCTAAAGGTTTGCATCCAACTTATTATAAAAATTGCCCTCAATTTAGTGCTTACAATATCGATTCGGTATACTTTAAATATTTAAGAAGCGAATATGACTCACTTTACGAAATATCTCAAAAAAAATACAAACCTTTTGGCGATAGCTTTGCCATATTCGTCAAGGAAGATCAAAGATTCAGAAAAGAACGTGAATTAAATCCCGATTTAAACGTAGATAGTTTAGACCGAATTAATGAACGCAACTTATATAACCATATTAAAGCTACAGCGTTCCCAACATTTGAAAATGTTGGATTTTGGGGCGCCTTAGGAAGAAGCCATTATATGGACGGCGTTTGTTGGCTCATTGCCTGGCACAGACGACCAGAGAAATCGATAATCGAAGACCTAATTCTCGAGCAGGTTCTTTTAGGTAATTATATACCTGAACTTTATGCAGGAATATTAGATGGTCGAAACGACGGAAAGTATGGAATACAATTAGTACATATCGGTTTAGATAGGTTAAGCAAAAAGCAAATCAGCAAAATAAATAAGGATAGAAAGAAAATATACCTAGAGTCTATTGAAGATTTTATCAAAAAGAATAAATTCCAAAACAACGACGATAGATTTCTTCTTGTAAGCCCATTCTACAATGGCTTTAATAAGGCAGTTGAAAAGGCTAAAAAAGATGGCAAATTGTAAAAAATAGTTATAGCTGTGAATATCTACTCATCTAAATTTGACGGAAGTACTAACGAGGTTTTAGATTGGATTTATTTTTTAAACCCAGATGCTAATGTCAATAGGTTTAACAACTATGTAATACCAGACAAATTCTCAATACATCTTGGTAAAGAATTTGGTAAAAGTGTAAAATCTTGGTACCGACGAGGTAATGTGTCTCACAACTTTTGTTTCAAAAAGATCAACTCTAACGGATTTGAGAAAATGAATAAGAGCTACGAAACAGAGAATAAATTTGTTGCCGAATCAATTTTTAAAATCCTTTTTGATCAAAACACCTCTATTAACACACCAGGAGACAATGACACAAATAAAATAACAAATTTAAAACTAGCTTATAATTCAGGATTAGACATTCCTGAAACCTTTATAAGTAATAGTGTTCCAGAAATAAATCAATTTCTTGCTGAGGACAAATTATACATTATAAAAGATATTGCACTTGACCCATTCGTGATTGAGGGACAAGATCAAATGGTCAGTGTTGGAATTAATCCAATTAAACTATTGGGCTGCGAAATTAAGATGAAAATCAAACACCTGAATGAAAGTCACGCCAACGGCTTTCTCTTTATACAAGAATACATAGAAAAACGGATTGAGCTTAGAATATTCTACCTAAATGGAAAAATTTATGCTATGGCAATATTTTCTCAATCTAATGAAAAAACTAAAACGGATTACAGAAACTATGACAATGGAAATCCGAATAGATGCATTCCATTTTCATTGCCAAAAGAGCAAGAGCAGAGAATTAGTGCATTTATGAATGCCACAGCCTTAAATTGCGGTTCTATCGATATGATATTTAGTCCCGAAGGGAAATATGTTTTTCTTGAGGTAAATCCTATAGGACAATTTCAATGGCTTTCCAAAAGATGTAATTATCCTATAGAACGAGACATTGCAAATTTTTTATTAGATGATTATTAACTCAACATGTATGTACAAAGAAGATAGCAACAAAATAGATAAATTTAAAGAGTGGACCAAACTTAACGCTGATAAACTTCCTATATCAGCGCCATTTTGGGAAGTTGAAATTATTGAAAAATTAAATGGGCAATATTCCGAAACTATACCCGAGTTGATATCACTTGGAAGATACAATGCAGAAGTTGTTCATTCAACCCCTTTTTATAAACCATTCACTAAGATATTTAAAATTTGAAAAAATTGACTTTGGAAAAATGCTTTAAACTTTTTACCAATTGCATCCTGGTAAAAGGTGTTTCAAGGGCATGCATTTATGATCTACAGCGGAAAAATATTTACACTGTACCATTATCAATTGCAGATATTTTCAATGAAGACGGCTTTTGCAATCCGGCACAATTTTTAGCATTACTTGATAAAGAAAGCAAGGAAGCATTCTTAGATTACAAGAGTTTTCTGATTAATCATGAATTAGTATTTGAATGCGAGGAATATGAGACAACATTATTTCCTAACTTAAATGAAGAGTTTCTTTTCCCAAGCAAGATATCAAACGCAGTGTTGGACGCCGATAGTCACTTACCATATTTTACGAATAACTTTCTGGCACAATTAGCAAAACTTGGATGCAATTACATTCAATTTCGGTTTTTCAATATCGTCGAGATAAATGAACTGAAACGTATTTTAGAAATCTTAAAAACGAGTCAGGTAAAATCCTTCGAAATAATATTACCTGAGGACAAAAATGACAATACATTTTATCAAAATATTTCTCTAATCATATTAGAAAATCCTAAAATTAGTTCATTAATTATTTCCGATACCCAATTGTCTGAAGTTTACAAAGAGGGCGCTAACGGTATGGGATACATCCTAAAGATAAAAGATAAAATAGACAATCACCACCACTGTGGAATTATTGATATTTCAAATTTTAGCGTAAACATAACGACATACACCGAATCTCTAAAATTCAACTCTTGCTTAAATAGGAAAATTGCAATTGACAAATATGGCGACATAAAAAATTGTCCCTCTATGAGTGCCACATATGGTAATATATCTTCGATATCGCTTAATGAAGCCATAAATCAGCCCGATTTTCAAAAACTCTGGGCTATCAACAAAGACAATATTTCTAAATGTAAAAGTTGCGAATTCCGATATGTTTGTACTGATTGCCGGGCATATATTGAAGACCCAAATGACATCTTGAGTGCGCCCTTGAAATGTGGCTATGATCCCTTCACGAATTTATGGGAAGACTGGTCCAAAAATCCAATAAAATTAGAAGCAATTAGTTTCTACGGATTTAACTAGGCAGCTCCACAAGTTTACAAGCATTTCTCTTTAATCATAATTCTCAATCGAAAATAATGAAGTTTACCTCCTATAAACAATTGGACATGATGGATTGTGGAGCTACATGTTTAAAGATTGTAGCTAAACAATATGGTAAGGAATATAATATCAACAAATTACGAAAATTATGCGAAACCGGAAACCAGGGAGTAACCATGTCTGCGATAAACGAAGCAGCTGAAAAACTTGGGTTTAATACATTAGGTGTAAAAGGTATTGCAGAAGATCTATACGAGGTCCCTATGCCTTGCATATTGCATTGGCAAAATTCACACTTTGTCGTATTGCATAAAATTGAAAATATAAATAGCAAGAGGCGGCCTATGAACTTTATAATCGCAGATCCTGCCGCCGGAGAACTGATATCACTAGACTTAAACACATTCAAAGACTTATGGCATGGTAAGGATTCTAATAAAGGCTTGGCACTGGTATTGGAACCAACGCCAGAATTTTACAAAGCAGAAAACGAATATGAAGAAAAAGACGACGGTAATATAATAACGTGGTCAAGACTTCTGGGTTATTTATATCAATATAAAAGTTACTTCTTTCAAATATTATTGGGGCTGACCGCAGCAAGTATACTGCAATTACTAATTCCTTTTCTTACCCAGGGAATTGTAGATAGAGGTGTCAATATGCAAAATGTCAATTTTGTATTTATAGCACTTACAGCGCAATTTGTGTTGATGCTAGGAAGAACTATTATTGAGTTTTCACGGCAAGGATTACTTTTATATATTTCCTCGCGAATAAATCTATCATTACTGACAGACTTTTGGAAAAAACTAATGCGTCTTCCAATTAGTTTCTTTGATAAAAAGCAAACAGGTGACATCATTCAACGTATTGGCGATCAGCACAAAATTGAGAGGTTTTTAACCGGGAATAGTATCAACATGTTGTTCTCCACGCTTAATCTTTTGATTTATTCTATAGTGATGCTGATGTACAGTATTCCTGTATTTATTACATTTGCTGCCGGTAGTATTTTGTATATTTTATGGGTAGGCCTATTCTTAAAAGCGCGTAGGAAGCTAAATTATAAACAATTTGCATTAGCCTCACGGGAAAACTCTGCTACCCTTGAAATGGTACAGGGGATGCAGGAAATTAAGATGTTTAATGCTGAAAAACCGTTCCGTTGGAAATGGGAGACCCTACAACGATCACTATTTGGAGTCGGATTTAAGGGCTTATCATTAAGCCAGGCACAAAATGCCGGTGCGCTATTTCTTAACGAGGGTAAAAACCTTCTTGTTACGGGAATTGTCGCTACCGCGGTTATAAATGGGCAGTTGACACTTGGAGCAATGCTGGCAATCCAATACATTCTTGGTGCCTTAAACAATCCAATCCAGCAGTACATTGGATTTATTCAAGATTTTCAGGATGCCAAAATATCATTGGAAAGACTCAATGAAATTCATAAAGAAGAAGACGAGCCACAACTGGAGACAAAAGGAATTGATTACAATCAATCAGATAGTAAATCCCACACCCATATTGATATCAATATCGAAAATCTAAACTTTGGATATTTTTCATCAATAGAGTCTCAGATTCTAAAAAATATCTCATTACACATTCCTCGAGGTAAGGTAACAGCGATAGTTGGAATGAGTGGTAGTGGAAAAACGACACTCCTTAAGGTCTTACAGAAATTTTACGATGAAAAATACAGGGGCAGTATAAATGTATCTTTTAATGATTCTTCTCAAAGGCTTTTAACCCAGGAATTAAAAGCAGTGACACCGGCTTACTGGAGAAATAAAATAGGATCAGTAATGCAGGACGGTTACATTTTCAATGAAACAATTGCAGGAAATATTGCAGTTGGAGAAGAAAATCCAGATAAAGACCGGCTAAATTATGCAACAAAAATTGCGAATATTAATGAATTTATTGATCATTTACCGCAAAGGTATAATACCAAAATTGGTATGGAAGGTCTAGGGGTAAGTATGGGGCAAAGGCAACGGATTTTAATTGCTCGAGCAGTATATAAAAATCCAGACCTATTATTTTTCGATGAGGCAACCAACTCACTGGATGCTAACAACGAAAAGGTAATTCTCGAAAATTTAGATTCATTTTTTGAAGGAAGAACAGTAGTTGTCGTTGCACACCGGCTAAGTACCGTAAAAAATGCCGACAAAATTGTGGTGTTAGACAATGGCACTATTGCTGAGGAAGGAACCCATTTGGAATTAACAGCCATGAAATCCAAGTACTATGAACTTGTAAAAAATCAGTTGGAACTAGGAAATTAAGATTGACATGAAATTAAATGCAATATCTAAATACGGAACATTAATATCTTGTGTGGTACTTTTAATTATCGCGCTGTTTACCTGGTTAATTAAATATCCGGACACAGTTCCCGCTCGTGCAAGATTAACTGGAGCTAACGCACCCAAACCTATTATTGCCAAACAAAATAGCCGTATCGTCAAACTTTTTAAAAATAATAGCCAGCAAGTGCTAAAGGGTGAAGTGATTGGCATATTGGAATCTACTGCAGATTTTCAAGAGGTCATTCAGTTAGAAAAAATGCTTAATGGTATTGATAGCTTAATAAGGAAAAATGAACCGGCAAAAATTAAAATAGCCATGCAACAATCATTTCAACATCTTGGAGAGCTGCAGGGAGATTATCAATCATTTATTCAGACCTACATTCCTTACCGGGATTATGTTTTAGGAGATTATATAATTAAGAAAAAGCAGTTTCTTCAAAACGATATCAGTATTGTCAATCGATCCAAGTCAGTCTTAAATCACCAAAGCCAATTACAGAAAAAAGATTTAGGTCTTACCCAAACCACGATGGATATGAATAAAAAAATGCTCGATGAAAAACTGATTTCAGAACAAGAATACCGAGAGCTTTCAAGCCAATATCTCCAAAAACAGATGACTGAACCACAAATGAAGGCCGGCTACATAGCCAATGATGCTCAGGTTAATACAATCAATAAAGAAATAGTCGAAATTGAGAATCAGGCACTAACTCATAAATCTCTTTTTGAACAAGCAGTTTATCAGTTAATAACAAAGATTGATACTTGGAAGCAGCTCTATTTATTACAGGCAAATAATAATGGTAAACTGGTATTTACTTCATTTCTTCAGGAGAACCAAAATTTGGAGGCAGGTAAAATATTGGCCCATATAATTCCTGAAAATAGTTCAATCTATTTAGAAACTTTAATCCCGCAGGTAAATTTCGGCAAGGTTACAGTGGGACAAAAAGTAATTGTAAAATTTGACGCCTATCCTTGGCAGGAATATGGAACTATAATGGGTAAGATTGATTATATATCTCCGGTTCCTGCAGACAGCGGTTATTATCTAGCAAAGGTGGTACTGCCTAAAAATTTAAAAACAAATTATAACAAAGAGATTCCTTACGTAGATGGTCTTATCGCTCAATCTGAAATCATCACCAAGGATTTAAGATTGGCAGAAAGCTTGTATTTTGATTTGGTTAAAGCAATTAATAAATGATCCAAAAATGATAAGATTGAGAACATTGTTAATATTGCTTGCTTTTGGCATTATTTCAAGAGCTGATGCCCAGGATTCGGTTTGGACATTGAGCGACTGCTTGTCATATGCAATAGAGAACAACCTAAGCATTAAGCAGAGCGATCTAGATAAAAAGCTTACACTCGTCGATCAAAATACAGCAACAAATGCGCGCTATCCAAATTTAAATTTATCGACCAACGCTGGAATGAATTTGGGACGTAGTATTAACCCAACCACCAATCAGTTTGAGAATACGCAGTTTTCATATTATGGGATTAGTGGTGGAGCAAGTGTGTTGTTATTTGGCTGGTTTCAGAAAAGATATAACATAGAAAAGGCTCAGATTCAAGTATTACAATCAAACGAAAACTACGAACAGTTAAAGGATGATATCATATTAAATATAACAACCGCATACTTACGAGCTTTGTTGGCCAAAGAACAGATTGATAATGCAGAACACCAGATTGAATTGAGTAAAATCAATAACACACGCATAGATAAATTATTAGATGCCGGAAAAAGTAACATATTGGAATTATCCCAGGCTAACACCCAGTTGAGTAGCGATAGTGCACAATACATACAGGCACAGCTAAATTATCAGCAATCATTGATAGAACTTAAGGCTATCATGAACTTCGATTTCAAATTCCCTTTAGCTATCACCCATGATCTTGAAACAGCCAGTCCAATGACCTTCAATCCGGAGAGTGTATACCAGGTAGCATTGAATAGGTTTCATGGGATAAAAGCAAATGAATACGCCATTCAAATAGCACAAAAGGAAATGCAAATAGTTAAGGCAGCGAGTTTGCCAAGTATCAATCTTTATTATTCTACAGGATCAAATTATTCATCCTCCTTTTATGAGAACCTTGCAAATGGAGAAAGGCGTTTAATGAATTTTGGAAGACAGTTGAACACCAATCTATCACATTCCGTTGGTGTAGGCCTCAACATTCCCATATTTAATAATTTCACCGCAAGAAACTCATTTAAAACCGCAAAAATCGGATTGGAAAAAGCTTACGTTTCAAACACAGAAGGGCTCCTAAAGTTAAAAAAAGATATCTATTCAGCTTGCACAGATTACCAATTGACAATGAGAAATCTTATAAATGCCACATCTCTATTTGGTCACGCACAAAAAGCTTTTAAAGCCGCTGAAATAAGATATGAAGCTGGTTTAATTGCTTATTTCGAATACCTGACCGAAAAGAATAAGTACACCATTGCCCAGCAACAGGTAAGCAGCATAAAATATGATCTTGAATTTAAAAAAAGATTGATCGAAAGATTTATGAATTAATCATCCAATTGAATCCTTGTATTCTTATGGAAATGAAGTTAAATAAAGTATATGAGAAAAGTTGAACTAAACAAATTTTTGATTTTTATCCACTCGGCAATAAAACAGCCTACTACTTTGAACATCAATAAAGTTGAAGATTTAGATTATTTGATTAAGGGATATGTTCAGGCAATGCCCGATAAAAATATTATTAATACACTAAACCTTTTCAGAAATTTTGTCAATCTGGATATGGAATCAAAGACTAACCATAACTGGGTGCAATTAATTAGACTTTATGCTGCAAATGATGACCTTTCTTTAAAGCTATTTGACGAGATGTTCAAACGATTTTTGGACAGAGAGAATATTAAGTATCCCGTAGATACAAATTAACAAAATTGATAGTACAGCTTCTATAGTACTTCTATGATTATATCATTAGCTTGTTTTTCTTAAATGGTCTGCGCTTGAACGCGCACGACAAGTCCAATGCCAGACCAGCACATCACTTGCAGGGCAAGAGATGTGATGCCCTTCGGATGCATCGCTTCCGCATAGCTGGAATCGGTTTACCGAAGTGTTACAGTCAGTCATAGTTCTTGTTGGTGCTGCGCTTGTCGCAGTCCGTACCGCTAGATTTTGTTCTATGCCGCCCTGTGGTCAGCATAGAACAAAATCTAGCGGTACTCCTTAACATTGCGGCCTCCGGCCGCTAATCAACTGAGGCCGGTGAAAAGAAAAAAACTCTGTTTATTTTACCTTTAGATCAGTTTCATCCATTCGTTTATTTAATGCGCTTATAGCATCATCTAAATATAGAGTTCGGCTACCTTGCCGAATCCTCATGTCCTGAAATACACGATAAAACTGACCTACATTAGTATTGAAAATAAATTGCAAACCTTCCATTATCTGTGCAACAGGCGCCTTAACCGCACCTAAAGCATGTATTGCATAGCCAATTTCTACTAAGCCAACTTTTGGTCCTTCCCAGACCAATTTATATTTAAATCCAATGTCATTATCTTTACCCGAAATAAGCTCTCTAACCTTTTCCGCAAGGTGCTCAATGACCATTTCATAGGAGAGTAGCTTTGCTAATTCGTTGCTACCGGGAGTCGAATATTTATCATCCAGGTCCAGGTCAGCTGGTACTAAATCATAGCTTTCTCCAGAGCGGACAAATAAAAGATGGTCCCCGCTGTCAATTTGCGAACGGATATAATGCAAAAATATTTGATTTCTATTTGCTAACGAAGTATAGTGGCTTGAAGAACGTCTATAATACTTCACTAACATTCTTTTTTCAGCGATCAAAGGTTTCTGTATTTCAACCTGGATTAACTCCATAAAGTAGATTAATTTGGATTGAAAAAGTGGTTTAATTTCCTTGAAAAATTCTATCTCTTCTGCTTCATTAGCAAATCGATAATTTAAAATGAAGGACTTTAGTTTCTTACTTGCCTCCATAGTTTCATGATAACAGCTTTTGTAATAGTCAAAACCGGACATACCCGAATTTGATATCTCCTGGATTGACGATTGCAGTTCTTGATACAACTCTCTTGTAAATTTTCTCATATATCGCATCATTTTGGTGAAATGTCACATTAACTTGTGATGACAAAAATGTCAATTGAGCCTATCAAAATAAAGGAATTGGCCCTGGCATAATGGCGAAATAGAGTATTCGAATGGTGAACTATTTCAGGTCTGGGTGAAGTATTTTAAAATTAATCCTTTTTATCTGATTGATTATCATTGTATATGGGATTTTTTTACTCAAATTGAAATTTCCCGCATTTATCAGGGAAAATCATGCTTTTAAATTTGTTGGATTGATATCCAATAGCTGAATCGGTAGCTTGGATTAAAAAATCTGAGAAATGAAAATACACAACCATTTGATGTTACGCGTGCCGCAATTACCTTATAATGCTAACATTGAAGACGTATGGAATGAGCTGCTTGAATCTATAGAATATGCCTCCCCTGAGTTTTATGAAAAAGTAGCTAACCTTAATCCTAAATCGCTCTATGATCAACCTGCTAAAATAATTCAGACAACTTTAAAATACTTTAACCGTGCAAAGTTCCGGCCCACGCCTTTAGGAACATTTTCCGCTTTTGGAATTGCAGGTATTAGAAAAGAACCCGATACAGGAATTTGTATCAGAAATAAACGTACAGTCCATCTCTATACTGACTGGAGATACATAAATCAGGTTGACTATGATTTTAATGTTGTTATCCAGAAAAATCTGAAGCTCTTTTGTAATAGTACGTACTACCAGGTATTAGATGCCATAAGGTACGTGCGGCGAAAAGAAGAAACCTTTGAGCTAGCGGAAATTGTAGCGGGTAAAGACATTATTATGATTCTTGAAGCTTTAAAGGCTCCGTTACATATTTCTGAATTAATGAAGCAGCTTTCGGATAGAATTGAAATAGAGCAATTTTTAGAATTGGTTGAGGCCATGATTCTTTCGGATTTAATACTCACTGAATATACGCCCAATACCCTGGGTAATGATTACTTTACCCGCATAGGTCAATATAATTATCAAACCCCAAAGCCATATGTGATTTCTCAATTGAATATTTTAGATGGGCATGTATCCAATAAACATTTTAAGCATATTCCTGACCTTATACATCTTTTGACCCGAATTCTTTCTCCTGATACAAATGCAACTCACATGAAGGAGTTTATAAGCAGATATACTCAATTATTTGATCGAAAGAATATTCGTTTAATGGAAGCGCTCGATCCGCAGCTAGGTGTCGGTTATGCAAATTTTTCAAAAGGAGAGGATACCCATTCCATAATTGAATTACTCACCAACACAAAGTCCGATAAGACCAAAATGCTGTTCAAAGAACTTAAAGACTTTTTCAGAACAGGTTTAAATTTTGTAGAAGGGGCAGTAATTGATCTTGGATTAATCCCGGATCGTTTACTGAACAGAGAAACAGAAAATAAACTGCCAAATACATTCTCGGTTATAGGTAGCTTAATCGATGACCATTTCCTGCTTGAGCGGATCGGGGGGCATTCCGCCAATCAGATAGCGGGAAGATTTTCATTTTGTAACGATGATGCACTCAATTATGCTAAAGATTTATCCAAAATTGAAGAAGACGCAAATCCAAATATCGTATACTTTGATATTGCTTACCACGCGGAATATGCTGTAGACAATATTAACCGAAGGGCTAATCTATATCCGCAAGAACTAAATATTCTTTCTTATCCAGGCATCGACCAGCCTTTAACCCTTGATGACCTTTATATTTCCATATCCGGAGACTCAATTATTTTAAGATCTGAACGTTTAGGAAAGCGGGTTGTCCCACGTATGGCATCCGCATACAACTACCGCAGAAGTCAATTGCCAGTGTTCCGGTTTCTTTATGATCTTGCATTTTATGGCGTATGGCCTGAACTATCTTTTGATGTTACACAGCTGATACCCGGTATTTCCTACTACCCAAAGGTGATTTACAGGAACATCATTCTTTCATTACCCAAATTGGTTTTCCATCGAAAAGATTATAGATCGGAAATGGAAATCGAGATGGACATCAAAGAAAGGTTAAAGAAATATAGGTTCGGTAACCTGATTAAAGTTTTAAAAGGAGAGGAGTTTGCGGTTTACAATCTTGATAAGGCGGATGAACTGGAATTATTCATAACCGAATTAAAAAGATCTGAAAAAATTACAATTGAAGAAATGCTTTTGCCAAATAACCCTTTGGTAGAAGATGAAGATAAAAACCAATTTATCAACCAAGTAATCGTGCCGGTAGTTCACAATAATGAATTGTATCCTATTAGTGCTGCGGTCATACATGATAAAACCTCTTCTGAACGGGATTACTTACCCTTACAGGAATGGCTTTATTTAGATATTTTCGTACACCCTTTATTTGGTGACAAAATATTGTTAGAACCTATAACAGAATTATTGAACAGCCATAAGCCTATTATTAAAAAGTGGTTCTTTATTCGTTACAATGAACATGGTGAACACCTAAGACTTCGCATAAAGGCCGAACCAGAAAGTCTTATTGAAATATTGGCATCGTTTAATAATCTTATTCAGCACTTTTTTAATGAAGGAATAGTGCAAGATATAAAGATATGTACTTACCGCAGGGAATTGGAACGATATGATTTTGTCGGAATGGATAATGTTGAATCACATTTTTCCCTGGGTTCAACTCTTGTTTTGTCACTTTTAAATTTCAATATAACTGACATCGAAAAATATCAGCATTGTTTGAGAATAATGATCAAAGTGCAAAATTCGATGGTAATTGGAAACAAACGATTTGTTGAATGGACAGGGTTTATCAAAAATTCTTTGGAGAATGAACACAAAATGGAACCGGCAACATTCAAAGCTTTGAACAAATTTATTAAAGATAATCTTACAGGAATTACAGAAGAACTTTCAGAAGGAGAAAATGAGTTTGTGACTTCTTTGATTGAATTACTTCAGCGCTCTAACCAGCGTAGACAGGCACCACTGTTTACTGATCTAATGCATATGCACATTAACAGGTTATTTTCTGAACATCAGCGAACACATGAACTCATTTGCTACAACATGCTACATCAGGTAATTAAAAAGAACGATGCTAATAAAGCATCCCATGTTCACGTATTATCCTGATAAAATCCTGCTTATAGAGTGAACCGAATGCAAACTCCTTACCATTCTCCAGCATTACATCATTAGAATTATAACTTATTATTTTTGATGTGCTGACAATGATGGATCTACTTATCCGAATAAAATATGGGGGTGGAAGTAATTCACTTAGCTGGCTTAAATTCAGGCTACAGATGTGTTGCTTTTTATCGATGGTATTGATGATGGTGAAATTTCCGGTCGTTTCTGCAAAACAGATGTCCTCGGCTTTAAGTCTAAGACGAAAACCGCGACTATCAACAGGTATATAATAGTAAGGGGCAGGAGAGCTGGAAGACTGAGGTTTTCCGGCTTTTTGGTTATTATAAATACGATTGATTGTGTTCTGAAACTTAGCCAGGTCAAAAGGCTTAAAAATATATCCTACAGCCCCGCGCTCGAAAGCTTGTTGCCCATAATCTTTATGTCCACTGATTAGGATTACATTGGTCACTTTGCTCAATGGTTCAACTAGATCAAGACCCGATACACCCGGCATCTCTATATCCAGAAATACAACATCAGCATCAATCTTGCCATTAAGTAATAAATTAAAAGCTTTGCTGGCATCTGTATCGCTTCCAAGAAATGATGTTACAGGTGTATGTTCTACAAACTTTTTTATTAGCCTTGCGATTGCCGGCATATCGTCAATTACGTAGCATTTAAGAGTCATAAAGATATAATTAAGGTTAGTTCAAAAGTGGATTCTGTTTCTTTTATATCTAATTGGTGCTTTTGCGGATAGTTTAGGTTTAAACGTTCCCTGAGATTACCCAATCCAAGTTCATGGCTTGAATGGGTGCTACCCAAGGGTGCTTTATGGTTGAATGTACGGAACATAAGGGTTCTATCCACCATAACCTGCAGGTCAATATTTATTTTCTCACCTTTCTTACTGTACTTTAAGCTATTCAATATGGGTTCTGACAATAGCTTTGGCGGAAGGGTTAATCCTTTTATGTTTTCTTCAGAAACATTCCATTCAACTTCATAAGATTCTTCTTTGCACAATTCAAAAACCCTGATATTATCTTTTATATTACACAATTCGGAACGGAGGCTTATATATCCTTTCTCATCAGACTGACCGATAGAATGGGAGGTAAGCCCAGCAAGAAGTCTAATAATTTCCGCGTCCTGATCGCTGTAATCTATAATACGAGCGTATAATACTGTAAGCACATTATTGATAAAGTGTGGGTCCAGTTGGGAGCGCAAAAGGTCATTTTTAAGTTCTAACTCACGGTTACGACTTTCAGAGTTTTCCCGCTCAACATTAATAATATACTTTGAATTGTAAAATATATATGCAAATGTCGTAAGAAGCATTCCTCTTCCAATTGCCATTTGAAAGTGTTTAGAAGTAAAGCTTAATTCAAAAATTCCTGACCTTAGGTAATTAAGGAAGTTTTCTAAGACCTGTAAAAGCACACTATATAATATCACAATTAATAAGGAACATGTAAGTCTTAGGATGAGCAAATTGAAATATTTGAAAATCGTTGGGATTACAATAGAATATGCTAAATAAAAGAATGCAATATCCAATATATAGAATGGTAAATACCTTCCATAGTTTTTAGGACCTCCAGAAAAGATAACGGGGAACATCTCAAGGAAAATAAATAGGCTAATGATAAAAAAATGTCGGCTAAACTGCCTAATTACCTTCCATATTTTAGTGTGATCATTAGCATTAAAATCCCTAAATCCCACCTTTATCACCCCAAATGGGGCCTTTATCATTTTATCAAAAAAGTGCATATTAATCAGATTTATCTTTGATAAAGAAATTAAAATATAAACCACATGAAAAACTCAAACTCAAATTCAGGATTAGCCACGAAGGCGCTTTTTAGTTTTAAACAAGTATTATCGGAAAGTAAAGAGAAGAGTACCCAACACCCTACGACCGGTGCCACTACAAACAGTACGTTTATTTTTAACTGTCTGAAGTAATGCAAAATTCTTACAGAAAACTAAAACAGCTTTCTGTAGTTCTCAACTGGTAGGGAGTATATATAACCAGTTTCCAGCTGGTTATATATTACAAAGTTCGGAATTATAACAGTATCTCCAATACTGGATTTCCCTACATTATTGCCATTTCTAAAACTTAAATTTCCATTTTTTTGGATCATTATATATTGATATAGCTAGCCGCATACCGAAAAAGAAAACAAGTTGAAATTCAGGACAAGCTGAAAACCTGTAGAATAGAGTAAGCATTATTTCCTCACCCGGAAAACCAACTACATTGTAATTGGCCGGTACACACCCCTTTTTTTAACTCATTTTAATTTTAAGAACATGAAAAAAGTAATCTTTTCCGCTGCCGCTTTTATGCTGGCCTCCACATTCTCTTTTGCCGGTACTCCTGAAACAAAAGAAAACGCAAAACCTGAAGCGAACACATCCTCTGCACAGATATACCACTATGTAAGTAACAGTACAGCTCCCGGTGCCTATGCAAATACCGGAAACTGGCAACCTGGGCCGTCACCTTTCGACGATTGCGGTACGGCTGAAAACAGACCTTGCGAAATGACCGCAAACGATGCGTCTGATTTATCCAGCAAATTAAGTGGTAAATCTAATGCCCAAGTTCTGGCAATCACAGATTCTAATAGACCTTAAGTGTATCGTAGCTGCAATTTTTAGAGGCTGTCCTTAGGACAGCCTCTTATGTTTTTTGCTGTTTTTCTTCTTAGCCACGCTACAGGTTGGGTGTCAAAATATTCAATCCTCAGGTCAATCGTCTACCTTTTTAGACGGCGCCTATTTTTTATCCTCAATTATAAACATTAGTAAATCTCTTTTTGCCGGTCGTAGATCGAGATCATATTTCGCAAGGCTCTTGCGAAATTCATCTATGTTATTGGTACCAGTTAAATTTATATCAATATTACCTTTATAGGCTGATTCGTCTATTATAGGTAACTTGGAAATTGATGTCTCATTCATTATACTTAATAAATTCACAAGTGGTTGGTTAACAATTGTTAGTTTTCCTTCATTTTCAGAAAAATTACTTCCAGAAGGATCGCCTCCTTTAGATTTTATTTTATCATTTTTTGATGTTCTTACTAATACCAAACAATTGGTCATTTGTTTTCGAAAGCTCAATATAACATCCAGGTACCTGTTCAAATCAGCTAACATATAAGTATACAAGGAATCTGCTTTCCCCTCTGGTACTATTAATTCATAGCTATAGTATTGATCATTCGGCAGTTCACCAGGAATAGTTTTGACTCGGTCGGTAAAATATGGATTGCGCGTTTTTGAGATAATTCTTTTCCCGGTAAAGTGTTCTTTTTTTTCTTCAAATAGATGCATTGCTATTGCATGCACAATTGCAATTAATTTTTTGTTCGTCATTTGACGTCCAAATGTTTTTCCTTCTGTTGTCCTTTTAAAATTACTACCGGATGCATATCCTGGATAATACCCTTGAAAAAATAGGGAATAGAATCCAAGATGCAGGTTTTTATTCATATAAAATTCATCAGAAAGCAAGAGTGGCTTTTTAGGGTCTTTATCAACTTTCTTTAACATTTGGACTTCTTTATTAGACCATATTGCATTTATATTTTGCTGTGTAATCTCATAATTATTTGTTGGTGTAATATACTTACCATCAGGAGAAATCCATATAGTATGAGGGATAGTTCGATGTGGAAAATATTTTCTTACTATTTTTTCCCCATATGCCGAACTAATGTAGGTATATTCTTTCCCAATTTCAGAATTAAAGAATTTTTCTAGCCTGGCTTTCTCTTCCTGAGAAATGCCCAAAATTTTAAGTCTATCCTGGTTATTTTCCTGAATGACTTTCAACTTTGGAAAACCAGCGATACATGATGAACAAAAAGTGCCCCAAAAGTCAATGAGAATCAATTTTCCCTTAAATTGTTCAAGTGTAACTACCTCTTTTCCTCTAGGGTCGTTTAGTACATTTAATGGAAGCTGCCAGAGTTCATCTGGGATAGATTCTCCAATTTTTAGTGGCTTAATTTCTGATTGCGCATACAGGTTAATACCTACAAAAAATTGAATAAGTACTAATAGGAATAGAGCAATGATTTCTAATTTATATGTGTTGTAGGTCGTTTTCATTTTATCGTGGGTTTTGGGGTATTTTGGCAATTTCAATAACATCTTCAGGAATAGCTATAGCATAGCGCTTATCATTTGGGACTAATGTTCTCATTTCTCCTTTGATATTTCTGGACAAGGTAATATTAGCACCATCACGATTTAACCTTTTTAAATCAGGCCAGCGGAGGCCTCTGAAAGCGAGTTCACGGCGCCTCTCCTCAATAATAGTTTTTAAGGCTTCCTCCTTACTAATAAATGTTGAAGGAATATATTTATCTGTTTTCCATCTCTTAATCCGCAGTTTATTTAGTGATGTGGTTGCCTCATTTAGCTTTCCATCCCTGGCATAACATTCTGCTACAATTAAAAATTGCTCCGCTGTGGTAACTCCGGTAAACAGACCTGACCGGGACTGCGAACCTTTAAAAAGAAAGGAGCCTTCTTTTCCTGCTTTAAAGTACATTAGCTTTCTGAGATCTCCCTCCGCATATAGGTTGTATAATTCCGGTAAAATTCTGACTACAGAATTGATATCAATATCATTAATGGTCATCGTACCAAAGGAAAACATTTCATCAGCTACATATATTTTAGTTCCGGGAAGAGGAAAGGCATCTGTCGCTTTCAATTTATTAAAGTCAATCAAAGTAGAGTTAAAGCTCAATGCACTTTCTGCATTTTTCCTTGCCTGCTCGTAGTTTCCCATAAATAAATAGGTACGTGCCAATAAACCATAAGCAGCAGCCTTTGTTGGTATGCCCGGGAATGTTGAGGTTTCCGATAGTAGTGGAATGCCTTCAGAAAGATCCTTGATAATCTGGTCGTAAGTTTGTTGTACGGTTGCCCTTCTTGAGGGAAGGTTCATATCTGGGTCTAACCTGATTACCATTCCCAGGTCTGTATTTGCAGATGCGGGATTATATACAGGAGCCCATACCTGAGCGCCATCAAGATATCTTGCTGCTCTCAAAACCATTGCCTGACCCCGTACTTGATCAGCCTCCGCTCCACTTAAATTATTGTCAGAAATAGCTTGAAGTACTGAGTTACAAACAAAGATGGGACTATAACAACTTTGCCAATTGTTTCCCACGGTACCAACCCCTTTAGAAACATGATCAGGTTCCCATGCATAAAGACGTTTATCACTATCGTAAAATAGTCCATCGTAATCTGTATCAGATATGTAAAATTCGTCGCTACTTACCTGTCCGGCAGAACTAAAAGATAGGAACATATTATTATGTTGCAACAGGGCATTGAGGTCTGCAATTGTGGCCGGAGTGGTTAAGCGTTTATCAGATTTTTCTTCCAGGAACTTACTACAGCCAGTTAACACGCTGCTCCATGCAAGAAGAATTATGTAGATGTATTTCTTTTTCATAATCGTAGAATTAAAACTGGGTTCTAAAACCTATTGAATAGTTTGATGGCGTCACATAACGGTTTAGGTTTATGTTAAAATCCGGGTCGATACCCGATTTGTTTGCTTTCCAGATGATTCCCAAATTGCTGGCATTCACAAAAATTTGAGTAGTCTTGAAATTTTTGAGCTTTCGCAGGTTATAGGATAGATTAATGTACTGCAGTCGGATATGATCGCCTTTTTCAACCAATAAACTGGAACCCTCAAAAAATTGGTCCCGGTTGCTATTACTTTCATAATCAAGGGCAGGAATATTGGTGTGTAACTCGTCTCCCGGCTTTTGCCATCGTGCCGCAAAATCGGAATGTCCGCGATAATTGTTGAAAAGCTCTGAATAATTTATGGAGCTTCTTCGGAACCAATACCCCAATTTATAGGTAATACCTATTTGGAGACTAATATTCTTATATTCGAAAGAATTGATCATGGACCCGAATTTTGTTGGTATGGCTGATCCGAAATATTGCAAATCAGTTATGGGTGTGCCTTCACCTGTTATGGAGGCATAATCTGTACTTATTTGTCCATTCAAATAACCTCTGGGAGCACCATTTTCAGGATCAAGTCCTGCCCATTTATAGCCATACATTGCGTAAACCGGATGATCTTTAACACCAGAAATAGGAGGAACATTGGTACTGATATAGAAAGCCGCGAGGCTTCTATCCACATTATACTCGGCAATTTTATCCTTGTACAAAGAGAAATTAAATATTGTATGCCATTTGAATAAGGATGCTAATACGTTTATCGTTTTCAGCTCTATATCTAGTCCGTTTCCTTTCATACCTGCCACATTTCTCAACATGTAAGGGCTAACCCCGGTAGTGATATCAATTTGAGAAGTACCAAAGAGGTTGATACCTTTTTTGTGGTAGTATTCTAAAGAGCCGGAAATCCTGTTTTCCTTTGCACGAAAGTCTATAGCAGCGTTGAACATTTTTGAAGTCTCCCATCTAAGTTCAGGATTATAGTAATTTTCAAATAATGCTACCGGTGAATTTGTATAGTTTGAGGGTCTTGGTAGGAATCTAATGGTATTTACTGCAACCATTGCGGGATCAATATTTCCACTAAAGCCATAAGTTGCTCTTAAGTTTAAATAAGGAAGAAATTCTACATTGTAAAATTGCTCTTTCGACACGTTCCAGGCCAGTCCTGTGGACCAAAAAGGATTCCATTGATCATTCGTCTTCAGTCCAAAAAGATTACTGGCATCCCTTCTTATACTTCCGGACAGGATATATTTACCATCGAATGTATAAGCTGCATTCGCAAATTGTGAAACAAATCTTTTATCCGTCTCAGTAAGTTGATTGCCATTAAAAACTGTTGATGATCCGCCGGTTATAATGTTTGGATAGGATAAAATATAATCTACGTTTCCAGTAGTCAGATTGTTTGGATTATAACCGTAGTATCTTGCCTGATTACCATTATTATCAATAGATCTTATCTCTGCACCAGCAATCGCATTAACGTTGTGTCTCCCATAAGTTCTGTCAAAGGCAAGCTGGCCTCTAAGATTATGTACATTCATACTATTGCTTGCCTTATCTAAGATATCTCCTTTAGGTACAATGTAGACTGCCGCATTATTGATGATCTGTGTAAAGGAATTAATATAGTCCCTTGCTGTATAACTCATAATATCTGCTCTCCGGGTGCTATTTGCAGATTCCCGCTGATACTGATAGTCAATAGTTGCGCTTAACCCATCAATAAGTTGGTATTTTGCCCCCAAACTGGCTAATAAACTGGAAGTGGTCGATTTGGATGTATTATGCTGCCAGTCAGTTATAGGGTAATATAGCCAATCCAATAGTTTTCCATCACCAAATTCTTTTAAATAACTCATATTCCAGTTCTTAGGAACTGCCAGAGCGCTTCCATCTTCACCAACCATTTTTGTATAAGGGAATAGATTTTCTATATCTGAATAGCCATACCTTCCCGAACCTGTAACAGTTTGGGTATAGTATAGGTTAGTAGATATTGAAATGTTCTGTAACGGACGATAGGTATTCTGGAACCGGATATTGACCCTATTGTATTTCTCTCCCAGGGTCTCTTTATTCTGATCATATCCTACCGAGGATAGCCAGGAGAACTTATCTGTTCCTCCTTGTGCATTAAGGAAGTATTGTTGTTTAAAAGAGGGTTTATACATGTGCTTGTTGAATTGTTTTCTTACATCAACAGTCCGTAATTCGTTAAGAGCAGTATTGGCCTCTTCAGGTGTAATTAGTCCTTTAGATGCCTTTTCCAGTAAATCCACAACCGGACTAACTGCTGGTTTGTTACTTGAACTTAGCTTACTGTCATAAAAACCTCTTTTGAATAATTCCTGTTCCACATCAATAAAATCAGAGGAGGACATTTGACGGATGTAATCGAGGTCAGGTTTATTACCAATAGTTAAGGACGCATTAGCTTTTACATTGATAGGGGTCTGAAAAGCTCCTTTTTTAGTGGTGATAACTATAACGCCGTTTGCAGCTTTTGCCCCCCAAATGCTTGCCGCGGAAGCGTCCTTTAGTATCGTTACATTTTCGATGATGTTAGGGTTGATATTATTAAGGCTTCCTTCGTAGGGAAAGTTATCAATTACTATTAGAGGATCTTTAGGTCCACTGATGGTACTAAGGCCCCGAACCATTATTTGACCATCATAACCACTTTGGTCCATCATAACGCTATTGGCAATGTTAGGTAACCTGGAAATAATGTCCGTGCTTACCTGCTGGTTCAATAACTCATTATTTACTGTCGAAAAAGATCCGGTTGCACGTTCTTTAGGAATAGATTGATATCCGGTATTGATCACCTCGGCAGTTTCCATAACAACGTTAGTTGCATTAAGGCGGATTTCTCCAATAAGACCATTTACTTCGATCTCCCGCGGCTCGTAACCCAGCATTCTAATTGTAAGTAGATCTCCATTTTGAACGCTTATTTCGAAGGCGCCTGAATTGGTCGTACTGGTAGCAATGCCGCTATAGGAAGAATTTACCGTAGCCCCGGCAATAGGATTACCTGCCTGATCAAGTACACGACCGGATTTTGTGCCCCTCGACTCTTGTGGTGGTTTATTTATACTCTTCTGTTCGGATATTTCTCGAACAATAATATTTCTGCCCTTTATTTCATAAGTAATGGGCTGGTTTTTAAATATCTCTTTTAAAGCTTGCTCAATTGATATGTCTTTTAAATTTATGGTCACAGGTTTTGCTTTTTCCAGGACATTTGAAGAAAGCATGATGGAATAATCCGTCTGGGATCTTAGTTGTTTAATAACTTGTTCCAGCGGCATGTTTTTGGCCTGCAAACTAATAGACTGTGCAAAACAAGCCTTGATGCCAAGAACAAGGAATATACAAGTAAAGAGTAAAGCTTTCAGGCGAACCAATCTTCTAAAGTATGTTTTTGAAGATATAGGAGGGGGGCCGCCTGAGATTTCTTTCGAATGATTTTTACCATTCATAATCATAGGAGTTATAGATACACCAGTACTGACTGTTGATTTTGCAAATCACAATCACTAAGTTTGTATCCGGGTTAATAAATTGAGTAGTTAGATTTTAATTTTTTTTACCCGATACCCGCCGGAGCTGCGCTAAAAGCTCCGGCATTTTTATGGTACCTGGGCAAACATATGAACTTCTTATTCTGCTGTTACTGTAACCCTCCTTCCTTCAATTTTAAATTTCATATTGGTTAGATCAGATATTGCGCTCAATATTTCCGATAACTTTCGGTCTTTAGGAATCTCCATTAAATAATGTTCATTTCCTAAAGCCGTTGGATAGCTAATCTCAACATTATACCAGCGTTCTATATTCCTGAAAATCTGATTTAAAGGAATATTATTAAATACAAAAAGATTATTAGCCCAGGCAATAGCATCGTTAGTATTAACCATTTTTAGTTTAAATCTTTTATCTACCAAAGTCGCTTGTTGATTAGGAGCGAGTATAGTCTTTGAATCTGTACCATTAATAGTTAACGCCACCTTGCCTTCAAGGAGAGTCGTTTCTATGGGTTCATTGCGGTAAGATTGAACATTAAAATGCGTTCCCAAAACAGTGAGTGTTTGCTTTTCGGTTCTCACCTTAAATGGTTTTGTTCTATCTGAAGTAACTTCAAAATAGCCTTCACCCTCAAGTGTGACCGTCCGGTTTGAATCAGAAAAATTTAACGGGTAGGAAAGAGACGATCCAGAATTAAGAACCACCTTAGTGCCATCTGCTAAGGTAAGTCTGTAGATACCTCCATTAGGTACTTGTAAAACAGCTGTAGTATTTGCATCTTTTTCAGCTATAACTTCACCGTTATTATAAACAATATTTTTATCGTTTACCTGGATCCCGTCTGAACTATTATTTAGTTCTATCTTGTTGCCGTCAGCTAGTATTAATGTAGCCCTGCTACTTCCAGGCATTACATCTGACCCGTAATTACTGATTAATTTATCCGTTTCTTGTTGCGGTCTTGTGAGGAAATACATTGCGCATAATAGTAATCCTATCAATAAAGCTGCAACGGTAGTCCAACGTGACCATGATATCTTTTTCTTTTCAGTAGGGGAAGTCAATGCATCAATATTTTTCCAGCGCCCTTCTACTATATTATCAGCCAGTTTCTTTTCTGAAAGATCCATATAACTGACCTCCCCATTGAAATGTTTCTTAATAAGACTTTCTAATTCTAAATCATTCTCAGTGGAAAAATATTCATGTAAAAATTTTAGCTCTTTTGGACTGGCTTTGCCATCCAGATATTTTTTAAATAGGCTGTAAATGCTTTCTTCCATCTCTATTGAATTAGGATCTTTAAAGCAATACGTTTGAAAATTAAAATGTAATAGGGTATAGATGGAAAAATTTTTGAGATATTTTGATTGAAGTCATTTTTAATAACAAAATAATGGCCAGCAATTTTTTAGAAATGCCGGCCATTACTTTATTTTAAGTAACCTATTTTTGAGTACTTTGTCTCCGTAGACTGTCAATTATGCTTTGATAATGTGCCTTCATTTTTAGTTCCTTATTCTCAATTTTCAAATTCTCTATCTCTATTTTATTTGTTTCATTTTCATTATTTTTCCATGGTTTAACTGTAAGCAAATAAATTATGGACCCACTTAAAGCAACAGTTAGTATGTAGTTCCCTAACCATTTTAACCATGAATTTATTGGCCTTTGAACAAATTTTCCATCAATAATCTTGTTTTTAAAATTCCTCAAATACCATACTCGTAACTTATCAGTCCTAGTTGGATTACCGTCAACGCTAGTCTTTTCCATATAAGAATTGAAAAATCGCCACATTCTATTTAAAAAGCGTTTATTACTAAGTTTTGTAGGATCTAAGTAATTTTCAATAAAAATAGTCGATTCCTCCTGTCTTGTATATTTTGTTTTCCCTGGGTGAAGCATCACTGCGATATACCCATGATCATTAAGCCCAAATGCCAAAGTACATCCAGTTTCTGTCAATAATTTCCTAATTGGTGGACCATCTTCTGTTTCTTCCATTTCCTCTCCATATGACCTAGCACCATAAAACACTTCATATAAACGATTGTAGACACCACCATTTCTACCTTTCGGACATACTGTTAGCATGTAAAAGTCATCGAATTTTTTATATGGTCCATCGACTTTGTTTTTCTCTTCGAAAAAATTTGATGTAGCATTCTGGAATTCAGTAAACTGTTTAATTCTTTTCAGGCGTTCTTGATGCATTTTATGGAATTATAAATTTTAGAAATTTCAATATTTTTTATGGCACATTATTTTGAAATATACTAAAATTTATTCCTTTATTAATATTTTAAATTTATAAGACTAAACAATCTAATTGTAAGAATCTATTAATGATAAGTCATACTATTTACTGATCAAGCAAAATAAGGAGAAATACATAGGCAATGGGCTGGAGATATTCCCTCATTTTTTTTCCCGCTTCCTGGATAAGCCTATTGACTGCAGGTTTTCCAATTCCAAGTTTATCCTGTATTTCCCTATAAGAAAGCCCATCAAGTTTAAACATGGTATAAACTTCTCTCTGCCTAGGTGGGAGCTTACCCAACGCTTGTTCGATAGCGATGCGTAATTCTTTTTGATCCATGAAATTAGAAACACTATCCAATCCTCCATTATCAGAAAATTCGGTTTGGAAAAATATTTGGCGAGTTAATGCGCTTCTAAATTTGTCTTTAGCCATATTGCTGGCAATAGTATACAGATAGCCGCGAATGGATTGGTTTGGGTCAATATTACTCCTTAGTTCCCAAACTTTAATGAACAAATCCTGTAACACATCACCTGCAAGTTCGTGATCCTTGAGTAGGGATATAAGCTTCATGGTCAGCCCTGGAGCATACTGTCGGTATATCTGCTCAAATGCATCGTGATCACCATCTCGAAGATCGATCAATAAATCATGTTCATACTGTTCCATCCGTATTTATATCTGAAGTTTACTCTATTTCGAATGTATAGATAAGCTCACCAGTAGCGGTCACTGGTTCGCCAGGTGTATTGCTCACCTCAATTGTGCTTGAATCGAGGAACCATTTTCCACGGCCTTCCGATTCTTCGTCATAATCGTCCGGAAGAACAAGGTTAAGCGGCAAACGATTTACCAATGCGATTGCCGCATTCGATGCCAGCGATGCGACAAATAGTGCATCTAATCCATTAAGGTAATTAATCTGTAAAGCATTTAAGATGATATGATCGTCTACCCAGGTTATATAATCAGCTAATACAGAATTTGCTTGATCAGATAAATCAGTGTCAGATAGTGCATAGAGCTGGGTTTCCAATTGCTTAAATCCATTGGGTGTGAAGGTGACTTTTTCCATAATATAAAATTTGATTGTTCATAAAAATATTGGTCAGTTCAACATATCGAGAGGGGAACCTTATTTAGTTATCTCGCAGAATATTACTAATATAAGATAAATATTTTATATATTTAAGGGATATGTAATTCTTGATGCTAATAAAGGAGACGTATTGAAAGGAAAAACCAATATAATAAACTATAAAGATTTTTTGTTTAGGACAATTTCATGTTTACTTGCAGCCCATGTAATTGTGAAAATGGGACGTCCAGACCTGAGTACTTTTCAGGCATTTACTATCCCGTCATATTACCCTACTCTCGCAATAAATTTCATAATCGCGCTCGTGGTTGCATTTGCCGTAAAAAAGATAACAATCTTGTTGGACCGGAATCATCAGTGGTACCGGGATATTTGGAGGCGTGCATTATTGCAATTTGTTTTTGGGGTAATGGCAGTTTCCATTCTGTCATTCTTTTTGGTTTGGTTGTATTTCCATGCCTTTGAAAAGGATATTGTAGATTCTGGCTACTTAGATTATGAATTACCGTTTTCAATAGCTTTGATCACAATTCTCAACTTCTATTACGTCGCCTATTATTTTTATACATATCCAAGGATCTCAAAACTGGAACTGCCAAATGGAGGTGAAGTAATTGCCGAGCTGAACAGTGATTATGCAGTTGGTGAGAATAAACCCATAACAGATAATTATGTAGCAGGTAAAAAGAAAGAGTTGAAAGAAATCTTGATTGTGGAAACATCCTTGCGATCTATTCCAGTACATCTGAAAGATATTGCTATGTTTTTCATTTTTGACAGGGGGGTGTTTATTCGGACAATGGGAGTAAAGAGCTTTAATGACTGTTTGACGATTCCTAATTCCTTGGGTGATATTATGGAATTTGTGGATGGTCAGACCTTTTTTAGAATCAATAGAAAATGTATCATAAATTTTTATACAATAGATTCTTTTCGGCCTTTCGGTGGTAAAAGTCTTTTGATAACGCTAAAAACTCAGTACGACAAAATGGAAAATTTACAACAGGATCATTGGCAAAAGCTGATTATTGTCAGTGGAGATAAGGTTTCTGATTTTAAAAATTGGATGAACAGATAAAGTAAGGCCCTGACTTCGGGCCTTTTAAAACACTAAAGTAATTTAAATGAGATTTTCATTTCAATTGAACCAGTTAGCGCTTGACTGGTGTCATCGAATTTTATATCTCCGAACAGATTGGCTCTAGTCTCTTTTGCCCTTCTGGGAGCCGGATTCACTGGAGTTGCACCAACAAAGATTGGAGAATGTGATAAGAAACCTGCAGCAAAAAGATGCCCGTAGAATTTATTGACTTTATCCGGATATGTTGCAAGATAAGCGCTTTGCTCACTAGAAAGATCGAAATTGTTCTCTAGCCAGGTTGAAAAATTCGTTGACACAGCATCTGCTTGAGCTAATACTTCAGTATCAGATTTGCTGTATAGAGTATCAGTGTAATCATTGACGTTCTCCGGTGTAAAAAGTGGTTTTGGCATAATATTTAATGTTTATAAATATTTCTAATATATAAAATTAATTTTTAATTTAAAAGTAAGCTTGTTAATATGGAAAATTTATTGGATAAGTTCTGGTTTCGGCTAATGGTAGTTATTATCGCCGGTATCTATATTACAGAAATTGGTAGTATGGATTCCTTGGCTACACGTTTGAGAACAGATGATTTTTATAAAGAATACATGGCAACAGTATTAATCGGAATTGTAACCGTTGAGCTGATATATTTTTCTCATACCAAGCTGGAGAAAAAAGTCCCCTGGAAACATGGTCAAGTTCTGCACAGGCTCCTGCTACAAGCAATCTGGGCCTGCTTTGTTCCCTTAGTTTTGGTTATGGGGATGGCAGCCTTATATTTTTATATGTATGGTGTAGATATCAGGCGTACAGACTACTTTTATTTTATCGTTCCAATTGTACTGCTACTAATAGTATTACTCAATACTATCTTTATAATGATCCCCGTTTTTATTCAAAATTTAGGCAACAGACATTCAGAACATATTGCTATTATTGAAGACAAGCAGACTGACCTACTGACAATTCAGGTTATAGACGGTAGCAGTATTCTCATGTTAGAACCGGAAGAAGTATTAAGCGCCTATATAGTTAATGGAAAAGTAGTCGTAAGAACCGCTGAGCAAAATGAGTATGTTACCGATATTTCTCTTGATGAATTAGAAAAGGAATATTTGCCAAAGCATAAATTCTTTCGTATCAATAGACAATTAATTGCGTCAAAATTTGTTTGCAGAGAGTACAAAGTTCTCGACTATAATAAATTGGAGGTTAGATTGTCTACACCTGTACCGGTCAATACAGTCGTAAGTCAGCTGAAGTCAAGAACGTTCAGGGAATGGATAGCAGGTGAACATTAAATCCAGAGCTAGGAATCGGATTAAAAATTGAAATCATTTCGCGATGATCCACAGTTCTCCCGGCACGTCAAAAATTTCCCCAATAAAAACATGCGATCATGCTGACCGTTTTTTATTGCGCTGCTTTTTGTCTTTGCCTTAGAACTGTGGGTTAGGGCTCCATAATTAAATTTTTAATCATGATTATGGAAAATCAAAACGAAATTTTCGACGTCAATTATGTTGCGGAAGTAGAATTGATCTATAAAAACCAGGTTAAGCCTGCCCTAAGACCAATGGTTACAAATGCGAGTTCAACATACCAAATGTTCTTGAATAGCTGGGACTTGGGAAAGATCGAACTACAGGAACATTTTAAAGTAATGTTGCTCAACCAAGGAAATAAAGTTTTAGGGATTTTTTCGATGTCAGCCGGCGGCGTTAGCGCAACAGTAGTAGACAGAAAGCTTATATTTGCTACAGCGCTGAAAGCCAATGCATCGAAAATTATTCTGGCACATAACCACCCTTCCGGTTCTTTAAGGCCAAGTACCTCTGATATCGACCTGACAAAGATGATCGTTACAGCCGGCAAGATTTTAGAAATTACGGTCCTTGATCACCTAATAATTACCAGGGAGGGATATTACTCATTTGCCGATGAAGGTCTGATATAATACAATAAACAATTAGTATTTTATCACTAAATATTCATTTTGGAAGATTTTTATATCAATTATTTTAAAGCAATATATTTTTTATGATTTTGAGATAATTCTGCATAAATTATATATAAATGGACGAAAGGGAAATAAGTAGAAAAGTTAATGAGTTCTGTAAGGTTGGTAATCTTGAAGAGTTTAGAGAAATTGTAACGGATATCTTTATTGAAATAGCGAAACACGGCTGCAGGATCTCCGCACGAACAGATGGTGGCCCAGCCTGTCATGATTTTCAGCAAGAGTATTGCTCAATTAGAATTCCTATATTGAGGTATACGTCCAATCCTATCGATGCAATTTGGGTAATACTCCATGAATTTGGCCATCACCTTTCCGGAAACATTCCAATTGCTGAGTTGCATAAAGACGAAATTAAACTATTCCGGGAGACTGAAGCATGGGATAATGCCGCAGAATATGTGCGCAAATATCCAGTACTTGCCAATAGAATTGCTGAATTTAATATTTATGCCGAAAGCTGTTTATCCTCATATCGCCGTATTTTTGATATTAGTAAATAGAATATTCTTAAATCGAACTTATATAACCCATTATTAAATGACCGTCAATGAGTATCAATATGCCGTTCAAGATTTAATAGTAAATAAATTAAATCTTGAAGCTACCTGCGAATGGAATTCCAAAATGAATGCAAACATTTATGCACCACGTTTAGATATTGCTATAGGACCATTTTCCATTTTAGATGGAACAAGCCTTCAGCAGGAATACGATCATATTTATGATACTCATTATCCATTTATTTATCAATTGGTAAAAATCCATTTGTTAAACATACAACAGATATCTGCTGATTCGAACAATGATGAAGTGAATGCACGGATCAATGAAAAGATTGGTCACATGAAGTACTTCAATTTCAATTCCAGGTGTTTCATTGCTGTTGAAATTGAAAATGAAGTTTCCAGAAAACATTTAATGGGTGGTGCATTAAATGCTTCAGTATTGGGACGTGTTGCAATAGCTTCTGGCTTTACAGCAGAAAAACATCGAGCCTTTTTAAATTTATATAGGTACTTCGAATATTTACAAAATGTTGAAAAACCAACATTTAGAACGGAAAATTTACTCATTATTTCTGCTGAACAATTGTTGAATGTGCTTATTGAACTATAATCTTTGCAATTCCTGATGCGTTTAAGAAACAATATACTGTTGAGCGCTTTGAAATAATTTATTTTCTCTCTTTTTTTATGATTACACTTTTTAGATCACGTATTTCTCTCAGAATTGATTCTAGATCTGTTCCAGCATCGGGCATTTCTTTGCTGGTATAAGCATAAAATTTCCAGACTTCCAATACGTTTTCCGCTTCCAAAGTATAGGGTGAATAGGCCGTATTTAAAGATTCTAATAGAACAGTCCCGTCGTCATGAAATGTCAGCTTTTTGAATACAAAATCCTGTTGGCCCCTTAAGACAACAATTGCAGGAGTACCTGGTCTAAGAATACTCCAATCTTCAACAAATTGGCCTGTAATATCTGATCCATCAGGAATGGGCAACATCGAATCTCCTGAAATAGGAAATATGCGGAATGTACCTTGTGCCGGTATATGGGGAAGTTTGTATTTAGGAAGTTCCGAAATGTATTCTGGATCCGCATAGCCACCGTCCGAATACCCAGCTTTCGCCTTAATAGTTACGTATTCCGTTTGCTCGGTATTAGTCGAATCAACACTAATCGCCAATACTCTCAAATTGCCCCCTTTAATATATACATCATTTCCGGCCTGCAGATCTCTCAGCTTCAATTCACCAACCTTCGCCAGGTCAATTTTCAATAAACTGTCGACAGCAATTTTGAAATACTCCGAAATTGAAATTTGTAGTTCGGGTTCCATAGATTTAGTATGGCCATCTTCAATTAGCGCCAGCTTCGATCTTGTTACACCTAAAATTTCTGCCAATTCGGCTTGACTCATTTTCTGGCGCTTACGCAAGAATTTTAGGTTGCTACAAAAAAATATTTTTGGTGATGTATTTTTCATTTGTTATAATTATAAACAACACTTTGTTTGTATTATAAACAAAAGTAGTAAATATAATTGAAAACAAAATGGATAGGCATATAGTGCACTGCGATTTGGATACATTTTTTGTGTCAGTGGAAAGGCTCATAAATTCGAGCCTTCAGGGTAAGCCTGTGTTGATCGGTGGCACGGGAGATAGGGGTGTGGTGGCATCTTGTTCCTATGAAGCAAGGAAATTCGGCGTGCATTCCGCAATGCCGATGAAACTGGCCTTAAGGCTCTGCCCGGAAGCAGTTTTGGTCCGTGGAGACTATGACCAGTATTCCAAATACTCAAATATTGTCACCGAAATAATTGAAGAAATTACTCCAGTCGTAGAAAAGGCATCTATCGATGAACATTACCTGGATATCACAGGAATGGATAAATTTTTTGGCTGCTGGAAATGGACACAGGAATTGCGGTCCAAAATAATTAAAGAAACCGGCTTGCCGATTAGCTTTGGCCTGTCCGTCAATAAAACAGTATCAAAAATAGCCACTGGAGAAGCCAAACCCTGCGGGGAGAAACAGGTTAGCTCAGGATCAGAAAAAACTTTTTTGGCCCCCTTATCAATCCGTAAAATTCCAATGGTAGGAGAAAAATCATACTTGACGTTGCGCAATATGGGAATTTCTCAGATTGAAACCCTTCAGCAAATGGAAGTCTTTACCATGCGCAGGGTGCTGGGTGAAAATGGCGTATCTATTTGGAATAAGGCTAATGGCCATGATAATAGCCCAGTAGTTCCATTCCGTGAGCAGAAGTCCATGAGCAAGGAAACAACTTTTCAGATAGATACAACAGATATGGATATTCTGCGCCGCACATTGGTCTCTATGGTGGATGAGTTGGCCTATGACCTGCGTTCGCAGCAGAAGCTTGCGGGTTGTATTACGCTAAAAATACGCTATTCGAACTTCGATACCCATACACAGCAACTCAGTATTGCTTACTCGAACTCCGACCGTCTAATAACAGAAAAAGTTATGGAATTGTTCAAAAAGCTTTATAGTCGACGCATGCTAATACGTCTGATTGGCGTGAAATTTTCGAAACTGATTACTGGGGCTTATCAAGTGGATATATTCAATGATACGCAGGAAGAAATAAGCTTGATGCAAGCCATTGACCATATCCGTAACCGTTTCGGTGTGAATTATATTAAAAAAGGAATCTGTTTGTTGGACGATAAAGCGGGAGGTGGACATGATGCTCAATTTGCATAGCTATTACAGTTTGCGCTACGGTACCTTATCATTAGAAAATCTGATCGATGGTATGTTGGCCACGGGCCATGAAACCGCGGTGTTGACCGATATCAACAATTCATCGGGCTCACTGGACTTTTTACGCCTGGGCTTGAACGCCGGTCTTAATGTTTTGGCCGGTATGGAGTTTCGAAATGGCGATCAATTGCTGTACATAGCTATAGCGAAGAATAACGAAGGCTTTCGGCATATTAATGAATTTATGACCGCTGCCAACAGGGAAAAAGCCGTTCGCGAAAAAGCGGTATTGCCTCTTAAAGCACCTGAACTGGAGCAGGTATATTTTATCTATCCGTACCGCAGCAAACAGGTAGCCGAATTGAACGAAAATGAATTTATAGGTATCAAACCATCTGAGGTGAACCTGATCAGATTTGAACCGGCTTCAAACTTAGAGCGCTATGTGATCCTGGCGCCCGTTACCTTTATCCCTACCGACTATAAGCTGCATTGTCAGCTCCGGGCAATAGATCACAACATTCTTTTCTCTCAATTGGATAAGTCGATGGTAGCCGCAAAAGATGAAGCATTTTTCACGAAAGTAAAGTTATTGGAGCTTTACCGCGATTTTCCACAATTGATCCGCAATACGAATAAATTACTGATCAATTGCTCTTTTGATTTTGACTTTAAAACAATAAAGAATAAACAAACCTTCACAGGTAACCGCGTCAACGACCGTCAGTTATTACATAAGTATAGCTTAGATGGGTTTATGCGTAGATATAGCAGAACGGATAAAGTTGCTGCGGACCGCATTAAACGCGAACTGGAAATTATCGAAGACCTTAATTTTTCATCATATTTCTTGATTACCGACGATATATGTCGATACGCCAGAAGTAAAGACTATCACTATGTGGGCAGGGGTTCAGGTGCCAACAGCGCAGTGGCGTACTGTTTAGGAATTACAGATGTCGACCCAATAGCGCTCAATCTCCCCTTTGAACGATTCCTAAACCCGAAGCGCCAGTCCCCGCCTGACTTTGATATAGATTTCTCCTGGAACGAAAGGGATGATATTTATGATTATATCTTTAACCGCTATCAAAGCGGAAATACCGCGCTTATGGGTGCAATGGGAACATTCAAGGACCGAAGCATTCTCCGTGAGTGGAGCAAACTGTATGGCCTCCCAAAAGCAGAAATAGACCGCTTAGTACATGAACCCCAAAATATGCTGAATAAGAATGAGGTAACCAATACTATTCTTTCGGTATTTAACCGAGTGGCTGACTTCCCAAACCAACGTACCATACACGCCTCAGGAGTATTGATTTCCGAATTGCCATTGACAAGTTATTGTGCATTGGATTATCCGCCAAAGAGCTTGCCCACAATGCAGTTTGACATGTACACAGCAGAAGCTATCGGATTTGAAAAGTTCGATATCCTCTCGCAGCGCGGTATTGGCCACATTAAAGACGGTAGGGAGATCGTCAAACAGAACCGTGGTATTGTTGTTGATACCAGCAATCCCAAACGATTTTTTAAAGACCCTGTAATTGCGGCACAGCTACGTTCTTCCAATACCATTGGATGTTTTTACATTGAGTCTCCGGCCATGCGTCAGCTTATTACTAAACTAAAATGTGACGACTACTTGACCTTAGTCGCGGCATCTTCCATAATACGCCCGGGCGTTGCTTCTTCGGGCATGATGGCGGAATTTATCAAACGCCATCACGACCCTACAAAGGTTGTTTACCCACATCCTGTTTTTAAAGAACAACTAGAAGAGACTTACGGCGTGATGGTCTATCAAGAGGATGTGATGAAAATCGGAAATGCCTACGGTGGTCTGGATATGGCAGATGCCGATGTTCTACGCCGTATGATGTCTGGGAAGTACCGCAGCAAAGAACATTTGGTCGAAATTGAAGACAAGTTCTTTTCGCATTGTAAGAAAATGGGATATCCCGAAGCAACGAGCCGGGAAATCTGGCGACAGATGGAATCCTTTGCTGGCTATAGCTTTAATAAAGCGCACTCTGCATCTTTTGCCGTGGAAAGCTACCAGAGCCTTTTCCTGAAAACATACTACCCCAAAGAGTTCATGGTCGCAGTCTTGAACAATTACGGTGGATTCTATAACCGGAAGGTGTATGTAAACGAAGCTAAGCGGGCCGGAGCAATAATCAATTTACCCTGTGTCAATAAGAGCGTGTATAATACCACCATCTATGGCGATGATATTTTCTTAGGGTTTGACTCTTTGCAGAATATGAGCACAGAATTAGCCTATCGTATTCCAGAAGAGCGATTATTAAATGGCGAATACAAAAGTCTGGAAAACTTTGTGATGCGTACAGGCGCTGGATTAGAACAGCTCATTGTCCTGATCCGGACAGGTGCCTTCCGTTTTATCGGGCAGGGGAAGAAAGAATTATTGTGGGAAACCCATCTCTTATTGTCTAAGGACAAGAAAGCCGATAAGGGGCCAATACTGTTTGAGAGTAGTAGTAGAAAGCCAGTTTTACCAAAGTTGGTAACATCCATTCTGGAAGATTATTACGACGAAATTGAATTGATGGGTTTCATTATATCGGGTTCGACGTTCGACTTGGCAAAGAGTGATTATCGGGGCGATGCTAAAGCTTCAGAACTGAAAAATTACGAAGGCCGCACTATTCGTATGGTAGGCGATTTCGTCGTCGATAAGAGAGTGATGACAAAGAACGGCAAATTAATGAAGTTTGGAACCTTCCTGGATGTACACGGCGAATTTTTCGATACCGTACATTTCCCGCCATCATTGGCGGCTTATCCGCTACGCGGTGGCGGATTGTATCTGATAGAAGGCCGCGTAGTTCTTGAATTCGGTTGCCCGGCCATCGATGTGATACGCTGCGCAAGGATGCCCCTAAAACCAGATCCCAGGAGTATTTGATATTACTACCCAAAGTTCATTAGTTTTTTAACTAGCATATTGAATTAAAAGTGGGGCAGAATCAAAAAAATAAAACGTACATAAATAATTATTGCAAAAAAACTTATGTATTTTAACTTTTCCAAATTGCATTAAAAGCAAATACTATAATTTAACACAACACAATGGAAACATTTCAGAATCTAACGATTGAGCTTCCTTCGAATAGGATAGAGGCCTTTTATTACGAATTATCGGAACTAATTAGAGATTCAATAAATTGGCATTTAAGAAATGACTTGGTGGCAAATTTTAATAAGAATTCGAACACCAAATCAAAATATGTAATTAGTGCAGAGAGTAAAGAATTTTTAGTCGATAATAGGCAAATACAAGGCATTGTCTGGTTATGGAACGATCTGAATACTTTTAAAGTGTTCAATATTGTCCCAGCGGGTAAAGTAAGAAATTTAGAGCTCAACGAGTATAATTATATCCTTAATCAATTTAAAACTGATTTCATTGATCGGGTTTCTGATCGTTTTGATGCAAGAGTGAATTTAACACACCCTTATAAATATATTGACGACACAATAGGAAGTGAAGGAATTTCTGCATTACGGTCCTTCTCTGAAGGTGCGAATAAAACCACTGGTAACACAAACCCTTATGATTTTCAAAGATGGTGTGAATTTATATTTATTATCCATAGGATGGAAAAAAAATTAAGTTCTAGTGAATTGGAAAATTGGTTAATTGAGGATGGTTGGGATGAGGAGATGGCATCTAAACTCTCTTCAGAATTTGAGTATTCATTAGATTTATTAGAGAAGTATGAGCAAAGTAAATAATCCAATTGAAGTCTCCTTTGACGACTTTGTCCAAGGTATATATAGGGGAGCACCCAAGCCAGTTTTGTTTTGGGACACATGTGCGCTATTGGATATTCTAAGACTTCCTTATCGTAAGGGAACGATAGATTCATTTCGAATTATAAATCAAATAAAAGACTTGATCCAAAGCGATCAACTATTTTCTGTTGCATCTGCTCTGACAATTAAGGAGTGGAACGAACATGAGGAAAAAATATTGGCAGATACCCAAAAGTCGCTTGAGCTAACCGAGCTTTTTCATAGTACTTGTATTGCCATAGCTAATGATGTTTATACAGCAACATATATTTCCGAGCCGATTAGCAATAAGTCCCTTGTTTCCGCTTTAGAGAGTTTGGCAGAAAATATCTTATCTAAAACTTTCTTTTTGAAAACAGATGATATTGCGAACTCGGCATTGACAAGGATCAGTGATAAATTGCCCCCGGCCTCGAAAAAAAATGAATTCAAAGATTGTGCAATCTGGGAAACTGTCCTAAAAATGTCAGGAGATATCTATGCTTTTGATCAGCATACTCAGCAGGTATTTTTCACTGTTAATACGGAAGATTTCTTTGATAAAGGCAGGACACCAAATGCATTTTATCCGAAGTTATTAACCGAAGCAGCTATGTCAAATTTAGCCTGTTGTAGTACGGTTCTTGAAGTAAAAGCATCATTGAATTTATAAATCTCTAGGAAACAAAGATGGGAAAAACTAAAACAAGATTTGAAGTTAAACTAATCAAGACGTTCTACAGCCTTAAAATAATACTTCTTGTGGTAGGTATTTATATTACTACCTTTTTGTTTCCTGTTGAAGTATTTCCAGATTTCTTCCACCTTGCCGAAATAAGCAACATCAGACAGTTTATTTGGGGGCTATTCACTGCCACACTTGGATTCTCGGGGCTGATGTTGACTTTGTTACTTTTGAATTATAACTCATTTGTGAAAAGTATAAAAAGGAATACCCTTGAATTTGTTTTGGATAATGTTTATATCAAAATTTTGTTCTCTGGTTTTATCAGTATTCTATTTCTTCAAATTACTTCGTATTGCATATTTCACAGTACTAATTTTCCAAAGTATACCGCGGCTCTGTATTACTTGATATTGATTACAGTACTTTATATTTTATCTCAGATACCATTGGCAATATTGAGCATAAAATATTCTACATCAATTGAAAGAATTGATAGATTGATTAATGAAATTGACCATAAGGATTTTCATAGTGTTCTCAATCCAAATATGGAAGACTATTCGTTTGAGGATTTGGAGCGGAACCGTATTATCATGCTGAAAGAATTCGGAGTTAATGCCATACGTGATGGAGACTGGGTACTTCCGCAAAAGATAATGGATGGCCTACTTGAGTTTTTACCTAAAAGTCTAACCGAAGATTGTCCGCCAGCTGATACCGACCAGGTACTTGATGTACTAATTTGGATATTTACCCATTTTAAAAGGGCAGCTATAAAAAGTGGTGACCATATCATTGTTTCAGTAATTAAGCGTAATGCGTTTTATATATATAATACACTTATAGACGCTAAATATCATCGAACCTCGGAGCTACGGAAAATAGATGATTTTATTAAAGAATTTATCTTGAGCATCATTTTAACCAAGGATTTCATAGAGGTGAGATCGGACTGGGTAAAAAATTATGCTTTTGTAATTGAATATTCGTTGTCAAGCTTTACATATGCGGATACTGAACTTCCTACTGATTACTATTATTATACCTTCTCACGGCACGATATTGCAACTCCATTGGATGCTGAACACTATCAGTTTTGGCATTATGTGATGAAAAGCCAGGTTGAAATATTGATTGATGTATTGAAATTTGCAATCATCCAGAAGGACAATAGGGTATACTCCGCTTACCACACACAATTTCAGTCAATTATTTTTCATGTTTTAAAGTCTGAGAATCTTACTGAATCACAAAGAAGAACCTTTTTAAACCATTTGCGTGAGAAAGTTCCATCATTAGAATCTACCGCAATCGAGAATGGATTGGTTGAAGAGACTCCAATATTTTCTTGCCAAATAATGGAACTATTTATTGATAATGGATGGATTGAACTATATAATTATTCGCTGTTTGATTATAATCGGCTGATCCGGGCACAAATGAAAAATCACCTCCCAATTCAGAACGTATTATTTCACATGACAACTTTGGGAGAAGTGATCATTAGGAAAAAGAATTTGGAGATAATGACAAGAATGACAGTTATGGATACCATTATTGAATTAATGACCAGCCTTTTTTCAGAAGCTAGAAAATCGAAAGAACATCTTGTTTATCTAAAACATTCAATTCAATCTCTCTTCAAACAAATAAAGAAAGAGGAGCTGTATACTGAAATTGTAGATCGTTTCGGTGCTAATGTTGAAAGTATCATTAAATTTTCAATAGTTGATGAACATTTGATCTGACAGTTCACTAGTACAATTAATTTCCTCTGCAAAAATAAAATACCTTGTGTCTAACTTCCTATTTACGTCTGTATTAGTTAACTTTATGTAATTAGGCCGCATGAGATGTATATTCCATTTGTTCTTTTTACAGAAGCATTGTTACAAGCTATTAAAGATGCCGGTGTTAAATACTTAATAATTCAGCGATTCAGCTGGCCTGGATTAAACCGTTCCACGACATTTTTAGTTACTCCGTACGCTGCAATGGATTCGGCAAAAGAACATGAGCTGCAATTGCGTGAAAAAGAAGGAAAGCTATTAGATATCAATTTTGAATATGGTAAAGTCCTGCAATTGCTTAATGATGGGAGAGGGCTCCGGTTTTATTTGAATAAATTCAAGGAAAACAATTGGAACAAAAGGATGTTACAGGTATATCAACGGAACATTACAGGTTATCTATCAAGCCGTACTAATTTTACCAGACAGGATACGATAGATATAAATTTTGTTTTAAAGTACGGGCACTTGATAGCAGAAGTAAGAGCTAAAGACAAATCACTGGATGTTCCGGCTATTGATTTAATAAAATAAGAAAATTATGTGTTGGGATATAAGTTTACACTCGGACATAGAAATTGTTAAGCGCGCTTTTCCAGATCTCACTGATATGAGATTTGATAAGGAAATGGATATGCGCTATTATGAAAATGTGCAGGCAATTACTTTCCCGCCATATCCAATTATTTACAGAGAAAAAGAATCTGGCCAACTTGGTTTAGTAGAAATGGAATGGGGCGTTTTGCCCACCTATATTAAAGATCCAAAGGAACAAACCGATCGAAGAAGAAACCAGGTGAATGTGCGTTCAGAACGTATATTGGGCGATAGCAAATCACTTTGGTCGAGATTGAAGAACCAACGTTGTTTGATCCCTGTCTCCGGCACGTTTGAGCACAGGGCTATAAAAGGTTGGAAGAAAAAAGTTCCTTACTATATAGCTGAAAAAGATCGTGATATTTTTTATGTGCCAGGATTGTTTCAGTGGCATGAAAGTGTTGATAGCGATGGTGTACTGGAAAAAATCGGTTCTTTTGGAATGCTTACCCGTGCCGCTAACCCATTGATGGCGGATATTCATAATGATGGTCCGAACAAACATCGAATGCCTTTATTCTTACCTCCAGAATTAGAACAGGAATGGGTGTCGGACATTAAAGAGATAGATATGGCAAACATATTTTCTTATGAAATGCCTGAAGAAAATCTAACAGCATATCCGGTCTATACACTTAGAGGGTATCCTGAAAGGCCCGATGGTTTGCATCGCTACGATCAATTCCACTGGGAAGGACTTCCACAACTCGGAAATGATGATCCTAATGCAGTTCAAACATCTCTCTTTTAATCGACTTTGAAAATATCCAGAATTTGTTTTTGCGATAGTTCAAGTTCGTCGTAATATGATAATGCATCATCAATACCAATGAGGCTATCCTCTTGGAATGGCACATCGTTTACGCGCTCGCCCAATGACTGAAGATCAGATTTTGATGGCACATATACCTCGGTTCCAAATTTTTGTACCAAAACCTGATATCCTTCATTTTTGAGGAATTTAAGCAACTCTATTGTTATAGGAATTTGTTGTTTCATCTTCTTGATTACGTTCTGCTTAGAACATTTTCTTACTTTAACCCATTTCCTCTTATAGACTTAAAGTTAACACATTCTGGCCTTATTTTTTCAACCGCATTTTATAAAGGACAATAAATAGTAGTCAAGCCTGATGCCTTATTTTCCAAAGCCATTTTTGCAGCAAATTTATTCCTTGTCTTATTAAATCAAGGACTTCGTCCATTGATTTAAAAGCCCGGAATTTTCCTGCTTACAAAAAACCGCATGGAAAATCTAACTGTATTATCTTTCGGAGGAGGACAGGACAGCACAACCATTCTCTATAAAATCGTGCTTGATAAGAATTTTAGAGAAAAATATGTGAAAGGAAAATTGCTGGTATTGATGAGCGATACGGGCAATGAACATCCGCATACTTATTCTCATATTTCGTTTATCTCCGAATTTTGCAAGCTGCAAGGTATAGAATTCTACCTTATTGATTACACCATGGGTTACCATCCGCGTAACTGGTCAACATTACAGGATAATTTTAGGATATACGAAACTGTAATGTCTGTTGCATTTCCGAAAGTGTGTACGGACAATCTGAAAATAAAACCACTCTATAATTTCTTAGATCATTACATTGCTCAACAATATTTTGGATATAATTCAAAGTTTCCACCCAAGGGCAAAAAATACATTAAGCTCTTTCAACAAGAATATGGTACAATAAATGTTTTGATCGGTATAGCAGCAGGTGAAGAGGATCGCATTGCTAAAGGCATAATTGTCAAGCAAAAATCAAGACAATTAAATCTATTTCGAAAAGTACGCATTCCTGGATTAAGGTGGATGGATAACTGTATCAATAAAATTTATCCACTTGCAGAATTAGGAATGAACAGACAAAATTGCCAACAATATATACATTCCGTTGTCCTGCCTTTACCGTTCCCATCAAATTGTATGTTCTGTCCCTTCGCGAGTAAAATTGAAATTCTTTGGCTTTACAGGAATTATCCAGCTGTTTTTGCAGAATGGGTTTCCTATGAAAGCGCCAAACTTAAAAAGTTCTCGGACGCTAAAAATAATCTCGGGGTTAAAGGTAAGCTCACTTTAGAAGAAGTATTAAAACAGGCCATAGAGCAATTTGGACACATGACCGAAAAGGAGCTAGATGAATATAAAATGAGTCACGGGCATTGCGTAAAATCTGTTTACTGATCGCTAGTTTAATTAAAACAATTCATATAATACACGAATAGCTTTATTGCAGCATCGTCTCGAACGGACTATCCACTTTATCTTTTCCGCTATGGAAAAGGATGCCGTTTCTATCCCTTGCAGACTAAGTTGAATGCACCTGCAATTAAAGTTTCTGAAATGGCAAACATCATACACCATTCCAATTCCCTATTTGATATTAAAATTAAAGCTTTAGGATTTATTGATTCCCGAAATGGAAAGGGAAAAAACTCCAGCAAATATAATGCAGTGTCGACAGTGCAGGCGCATAATGCCTGCCCCGCAGGCACCCGCTGGGATTTATAGCCCGCCCTGTCAACATCCTGCATTTCTTGTTGCCTTCTTTTTCCTCCTTTCCATTTGGAAAATTATATCCCTGTTGTGAGGAGGATAAGATGATAAATAGATTTTCTAACGCATAAAAACAATTGTATGAAATATTTTAAGGAATGTTCAACTCTTGATGAGGTAAAATCAGTTTATAAAAAACTTGCGAAGCAATACCATCCTGACATGGGTGGCGACCTGGCAACTATGCAGGAAATTAACAAAGAGTATCAGCTCGCGATAGCAAAGCTGGCTAATGGTGCCAATCTCACTGATGAAGAAAAAGAACAGCATATCCGCTTTTCAGATGAGTATAGGAGAGTATTGGAAATGATTATTAGCCTCCCAGATATCCAGATTGAACTTGTCGGTTTTTGGATATGGGTAACGGGGAATACAAAGCCTGTAAAAGATCAACTCCATAGTGCAGGACTACATTTTGCCTACAAGAAACAGGCATGGTACTTCCGGGGAGACCAGTTCAAAGTACTTAGAGGAGGGAAGAAAACCCTTGAACAGATACGTTCGAAATATGGCTCAGAAACCATCAACAACCAGCACAGAAAATCCAAAATTCTTTTAAACAAATAAAATAGAGAGATATGGTACCAACATTGAAAGTCGATGAACAATTAAGGCTACCGGATAATGACCAGTGGCATTTACGGTTTCATGTAGAAAGTGAAAGCTCCAACCGCCTATATATTGTAGCACAGCATATTAGGAAACGTCACTGGGCATGTAGCTGTCCGGGATGGAAACGTCACAGAACCTGCAAACACCTAAATGCGCTGCGCATACCCAGCCATGAGCAGCCCTACGAAGTTAACATTATAAAATAAACACTATGGCAAAGAAAGGATTTTTAGACGGCTATAAAACCTATGACACAACAGATGGATTTGGAAACGTAAAAAGATGGGAAAATTCTTTTAAGGAAAGAATGAGTAAAGATGATGCATTCCAAATTTTGAAAGACACTGAAGAAACGCCTTACACAATTTTGGGAGTTCAACAAAGCTCTAATATAGAATCGATTAAAAAGGCTTTTAGGATGCTTATGATGGAATGGCACCCCGACCGAAACCAACATCGAATATTGGAAGCGGAAGAGCGTAGCCGAAAAATAATAGCGGCATATACAGTGCTCACTTCATAACCTTAAAACGGGGGCGTAGCCGGAAAAGGAGCGAAGCTGACTATATGAAATCATTAAGTAAAAATTCAAAAGATGTATTCATTAAAATTATTAATGAGATGGGTGAAAAACAACACATGAAACTTCAAGCACAACATTTCTTACCATTAACCATAGAATTACTAGATGTGGGAATTGATACCGTTTTGGGTAAAGCTAATAATTATAGCTTTTGTAATTATTATGATTTGAATGGTGATCTAATGCAGGCGCCAGAAATGTGCTTCCTTGTTATTGGTGATTGCACTGTAGAGAAGAGGGGATATTTGGAAAAGGTCAATATAATACCCTACATGTTTCAGTACGCAGATATATGCCTTTACGAATGCAGCATTATAATCTCTCACAAAAGAGTTGTCCAGGTAAAGGAACAAATGCAAATCCGGCATACGCAGTTAGCAGAGCAATGGCTCCAGGAAATCAAAACTATCGGTTACTTAAAATTTTAATTTATGGACATACAATATAACTACCAGATCAGAATACCCTCTGATAAAAGGGATTGGGATGAAATTGAAGCAATACAAAGAATTGCCGCAGACAGAGTTCTGGCCATTCAATATGGAAGACGATTAGCACGTGTCTTTAATGCCGAAGTCCGAATGACAGATGGCTCAGACCATCTAAATACATCAGGAACATATCTAAAGGATGAAATTTATTAATAATCTATGGCGGGTGCGAATAGTGCCCGCCTTTTAAATTTTCAATTATGAATTCTTTATCTCAAATGACAAATCTGGAAAAAGGAAAATTGCTTTCACATCTTTTCCCAAATGAAATAGACGGAATATTTATAACTATGACCGGCATCTTCAAGATTATAAAAGAAAATAAAACGGAAGTTGGAAAAAATTGGAATAATCCTTTTATATCTCTTGAACAATGGTGCAAGTTGGCAGAATTGAGTAATGATATTATAGTGAAGAATAAAGGGAAAAAAATCAATGCTAATCGGTTTGCACAGGACTTCTTTGATGGGTATATCGCCTTTTTCACCATTCACTGCATAATAAAATATGCAACAAATGAAAGAATGGACACTAAGTTTTGGCACATCGTGCAAGCCTTTTTTATGCTTGAATAAATAAAATGCTTTGTAAACAGGCCATTTATAGTAAATATTTTTTAAGGAGGATATAATGGATAGCTTTCATTTATTCTTTTCAAATATAGAAATACATTTGAACAAAGGCAAGTAGACAGTCCACTACTTGCCTTTATCTAATTTACGTTATGAGTAAGCCATTTTCACCAGAGCGTTTAGCCAATATCAGACGAATAAGAAAAGCAAGGCGATTGTTCAAAAGATCGCCACTATTTGCCTACTGTGAAATGGAAAAGGAATTTCCAGGATATACCTATACCCATTTCCTTGATGATCTGAAAATAAAGAAGAAAAAAAACGCCAAAACAAAAATAGGCTCCAAATTAAAACGGTATGGAAGATTCTCTGAAATGACACGTTTGCTGGAACTTTATAAGAATACATGAGAAGTGCTTTACGGTCTTAACGCAATAAAGCTTCGCAATGATATGACAAAACCCTACCGAATAGTTATTCAAAAAAATGGTGAAGTAAGTGAATATTATCTATCTCCATTGATTCCTTACTATATAGTAGCTCTACTTGTCAAAGAGATGTCCTCATATAATAACCTAAATGAGGCTGAAGAGCATTTTAAAGTTTTTAAAGAACAATCCCATATCCTTTAATCAAAAATCTCCCGGTTAGATACCACAAGCATTGAATTTATTCTTCCTGCTAAAGAACAAAATGATTTTTCCATAACATGATTAATCAGCTGCTTACCTGCTAACAAAAAAAAATGCTTAGGAAAAAAAGAATAATGAGGAAATATTTAGGGCATTCCTATTTCCTGCTTACCTGTGCGAAGGTACCTACCGTTCACATACCTCCAAAATTTCCCCGCAAAATAATCTCCACCTAAGGGTAGTATTTTTTTGCGGGGAAATTTCTCTGGTCTGCGCCCGTTAGGTATGGCTCCTTGCACGGTAAGCCAGGATGGGAATTCCCAATAAACCTTACCGATAAGATGCAAAGACGGATGGCTTAGTAGTCGAGTCGTTCCAGCATAAACACGAGGTAAATGGACTACCTGAACAGTAAATAGCTTAGTAAGAGCCTCAGCGAGAGAAAGCGGATCAGTAGACTTGTCCTGATTGTGCGCTACCTGGCTAAAATAGTGTATGACAGTATGCTGCTGTCACTGATGAGACCCTGAAGGTCGAAACACTTAAAATCATTGTTTATGAAATTTCACCAAAGGAAGGTGCTAGTTGAGGATGAATTTCAGTTAGCTTCCTGCAACACAGACAATCCAAATTATATCTCATTTCCAACTCAACAAGTGGATTTGCTGAAGGTAAAAGATGACCTGAAACTGCTATTGGAATTTAGAGACAAATACTTGAAACGAGTTGTGGACATTAAAACCCCTGTTGTGGGGGATTGTATATTTCTACCCGACGGACAGGTTGTTTATTTCTGCAGCATATATGAAACAAAAGGTCAAACTTGTGAATCTGGCTCCTTCAGCTTATCCAATAATGGATTTTTATCCTACTCAGGTGGACTTGATACCGGTATTCTCTTTTCGGATTTAGTTCCAACAAAAGAGCTATATATTTTACCAATCTGGTTCTGTCATAAGGGTTATCTGTGTGCAGGAAGCGCGGTCTATGCTAATATCGAATGCAGGGTATGGAAAACTAAAAGTGATGCTGATCTTTCCGGTATTCCTCAGGTGAAAAGATTAAGAAAGCTGAAGCTCAAGGAGCAATCCGAAACTATAACAAAAGTTGATTCCATTGGAAATACATTTCAGGAACATCTCCCTGCACTTATCATTATCAAAGAGGGACTGCCAGAAGGTTTAATTGATAATGTCCGTGAAGTTACAGGTTTGGTTTTTGAAGATAGCTATCATTTTGTTTCAGTGTATTGGAGTCAACCCATGACGGTTGCACAGTTAGAGCTTATTCAATCCTTTAGACAATTCATGTTTAAGGAAACCTATGATCAGATTAGCCATGAACCATTGCTCATCTTATCTATCAGTAAAGACTGAAATCAATTATGAGCTTATTTATTAAAGATTTTTTTACCCAAAACTAAATATTATGGAGACCATTCTAGAAATCCCTGAAGATATTTCATTGATCGCCCACATCATTCGTGCGGACTGGAAAAGAGTTTTTATCGGGGCCGATCCTTATTTAGAAGCCATGGAGTCACTTACCGCAATAACCGACTACTATTTTGAAGATAGTGCAGCGTCCATTGTAACCTACTTTTTGGCTAATGCACAGACATGGCGCGGGCCAGTAGCAAAAGAAGTTAAAACCAAGCTCAATGCCTTATTGAAAACAATCACATAAACTTTCCACCTTCAGACATAAAACCAAAAATTAAACTTTTTAAAAATTCTATTATGAAAACAGAAACAGGTAAAACAACACAAAGTGCAAACGGTAACGACAACAAATCTAGCAGTTCGAAAACCGCTAAAGCCCCGGTGCAGAAGACAATAGAAACCGCAAAAGAAAAAGCTGAATTAAGACAGGAAATAAAATTTGAAAAACCTGTGCATAGTCTTGAATCTACTTTAGAAGTGCTCGCGAACCTACAGACAAAGATGCGTCAACGTAGGAGGCTTATAGAAACCGTTGAAAAGCTAGAAAATTTCGTTCTTGAAACTGAAAAAGACGAAGATGAAATGGGGGGAGGAATGCGGTTTCAAAGTTGTAGCCTTGAGATCGAAGACGATAACCGAAATAAATTCAAAACTAACAATCCCGTTGTTATTGAAGCTGTTACAGTATTCATTAAAGATATGTGTACGGATAGATTAGGTGAAATTGAAGCTGGCATTGTACTTCCCTAAAAACAAACAAACTATAGTAAGCTTCAGCCTGTAAAGGTTGAAGCTTTTTTTATTCTGACATTTTAAACTATAATATTATGAGTACAACAGTTAAGAATAACCCGAATACAAAACAGGTAATTGCAGATATCATCAGTAAAGGAACACTGAGCCAACTGCCAATCTCAAGCCTCAGGCTGAATCCACAAAATTACAGGAAATTCTATGCAGCAAAATCTTTGGATGATTTTGCTCAACAACTAAAGCGACATGGAATTTTGTCTTCATTAATTGTCCGAGCTGTAGACAAGGATAACTACGAACTTGTAGTCGGTGAAAGGCGATACCGTGCTGCTCAGATCGCTGGGATTACCGAAATCCCTGTTAAGATTGTTGAGCTCACAGATGAGCAGGCTCTTGAAATCCAACTCGACGAGAATATGAGCCGGGAAAATCCGCACCCATTAGATGAAGCACTTGCAATACGTCAAATGCAGGACTTCGGCTACAATATAGATGAGATTTCACTTCGGCTCGGTAAATCTAAAGGTTTGATCTATAACAGGATTAAATTGTCGGAACTCAACAAGAAGTTCAAACAAATGTTTATGAATAATGTTTTGAATATTCAAACAGCCACGGAACTTGCTGGATTAGATCCGGATTCACAAGAAGAATTCTTTGAAAATTACTGCCAGGACTGGGAAAAAGAAGGTTTCGATCTGGATAATTGTTACAGATGGCTTAATCAATATAAACTGAATTTGGATAAAGCGCCTTTTGATATTAATGATAAAAGTCTTCTTGAAAAGGCTGGAGCATGTACAAATTGCCCTTATAATTCAGCTACATTAAATAGTTTGTTTCCGGAAATGGAAAGATCATCGATTTGTAGAAACAAAAATTGCTTTACTACAAAATGTAGCATATCCATTTTAAATGCAATTGGAGCTATTTTGAAATCCGGGCATATAGAAATGTTGGTAACACCTTACAAGCTTAGTGAAATTGAGGCTTCGGCGTTGGAAATGTTTCCTGATCTCCATGAATTACCATGTAAAGAATATTATGATATTGACTGTTATAAAATGCCAGAACAACCAAGGAAAGAGGAATTCATGATAGACAAGAAGCTGGACAAACAGGCTTTTAATGATGCGATAACAGCCTATAAATCAAAACTGAAGGATTTTGAATTTTTATTAGAAAGCCGTGATGTTAAAAAAGGTCTTCGTATTAATGGTAATTCAGCCACCTTGTTGTACTATTATGCAACAAAAAGTAAAGGAAATTCTGGTGGAGTTTCTGCAAAAGACGTTCAAGAAGCCATTAAGAACGGTACTATTACTCCTGATTTACTACAACAGGAAATCACACGTTTAGAAGGAAAGGAGCTAAGAGCGAAAGAGATCGATCAAGATAAAATACAAGCAAAACTCCATGAATTATTTATACTAGAAAATAGCAATTTAAAAAATACCACTGCGTTAACCAAAGCGGACCAGGTAGCTGCAAGGTGGATTATTATGGAGTGTTTACCTTATACCATTAAGGAAGATGTGTTAAAAACATTATTTCCAAAAGCTTCAAGTTTCTCGATGCTCGATAAAGTTAAAAAGTACCAGGCGGTGGCCAAGCTTACCGATAAGCAATTCGCTTATTTGATACGGATGGTATTATCTGGACTATCTGAAAGTAAAAATCCAAGTTTTGCTACCAGTTACTTTTTATACAATTCGGCTATTGACGCTGGAATGGATGTTAAAGCCATAGAAGCTGAACAGGAAGAAATTGCGAAGAATAGACAGAAACGTGTAGAAGAGAGGATCACAGATGTTAACAGGCAAATTAAAGAATTTAAGGATAAAAAACATCTAAAAACTTGATTAGAGATTAGGTTACTTTTTCAAAATACAGCTTAAAAACTTTTAATAATCATTTTGTATATTACATGAATTGAAATCTTTAATTCTTAGATAATCTTAATAAATAAACTTTTATGGAATTTGAACTCACAGATGAACAAATCGCCTTCCATCGGAAAATGCAAAAAAACTATATTCATGACCTACTTTCGTATTGCAAGGATAATGATTCACTCTCGGTTAATAATAGATTACCTGCGAAGGATGCTTTTCTATTAACTGAAAAGGAATTAAAAAGACTAAATCATATTATTCGTAATAAAAAAATTAGCAACGATCACATAGGAAACTCAATTTTTAATAGTTTAAGAGGTGAGGTTTCTGATAATGAGTTTGAAACACATATCAAAGACCACTTTACAGCAGGGTATATGACTTTTCTTGATATTAAAGAACGTTTGATAAAAGACGAAGTTTTCGATCAATTTGGGATTAGAAAATTTGGATATATAATTAGCCTTATAATTTACGATATTGCCGGATTTGCGGATTTTATTGGAAGAAAGAAGGAACAAAACTATTATTTTTTTCTCGGAGGAAAATCTAACATTGAACATTCAAAGTGGCATTACTTAGGAACGTTCCAACTCCTTCATCATTCGACATTTGAAGATAAACGCTTAGATGATAAATTTGCATATATTTTATCCGCCGTTTCGTTAAGACAGACTTTGGAATTAAAAACCCAACGTATATTAGGTGTAGGAGATTATTTTGATAAAAATGGTAAAAAGGTTTTCGCTAGCCATAACTTCTTTTTCAATTTTGTCGATATAAATAAAGATCACTTCAATTACGGCAAAGTAAATTTTAGAATTATTCAGAAGATTTTTGAATTTTGTAATATTTCAGTCCATAAAGGTATTATGCCTTACTTTTGGCAAATGCACTTTGCAATAAAATTCTGTGACCCTCTTTTTTACGAAAAAGATATTGATATCACAAAAGGCTGGCATATTGATGGAGCGATAAAGATTAAAAAATATGAAGAGCTTAAGAATAAATTAAGAATTGCGTTGCAAGAAGAAGTATCGAAAAAGGTTTTGGATAAAGGCTACATTGTCGAGCTTGAAATTCACTGGATTAGACCTGAAGCTGAAATTTTAAAAGATTAAAAGTTTAAATTAATTCTTCAATTTATACCAATCCCTTGCTGCTTGCCAGTAAGGGATTTTCTTTTCAATAGAATTTGCCCAAAGTATATACCGAGTGTAATGTTCCTGAAAACTCAATTTTCCACGAACGTCTTCAATGTAATTTTGTAATAGTTCACGTACTCGATCTAGAAGAGGTTTTAGATTTTTCGGATTATCGTAATTAATCTCTTTTACAAAAAGTTGAACAATGGAGGTTTCCAGCTTAAATTGTGCTTTGTTCTCATGTGAATTCCGGTAAAAACGTAGCGCTGAGGCCGAGGCCGAGGGAATTAAATCATATGTCTGACTATGCAATAGGAGAAATATTCTAATTAGAAAAAGGTCTGCATAAATATCCCTGCGTACCTGGTTTGATTGCCTATTGAATAGCTGGTTCCATAGTACCTGGGCATTATCAAGGTCGTTAATTGCAATGTATGCATTCATAATATTTCCTAATACGACTTGCCTAAATTCAATAGGGATAAAATCAGACCAGATATCCAATTGTTTTATGGTATCCTCAATAGCTTCTTTAAGTTTGTCTTTTTCACCGGTATAGCCATAAATGATTAGCTTGTAGGTTGAACTATAGGCAAAAAATAGCTGCCTGTAAGCATTACTCTGGTTTAGTTTATACTCTTCCATATATGCTTGTGCAACCTGGATACCTTTCAAGGCATCTTTAAATTTTTTGACGCAAACACTGGATGTAATGTGTTGAAAAAGCCCATTGATGTAATCCGATGGAAGGATGTTCTGATTATCATCCTGTAATAAGGCTTTGCTGTATTGATAAGCCAATGTATGATCAAATATCATCCAGTGATAAATAGACAATATTAGGCTATGGTAGTAAACGGCTTTATTACTTTTGCAATCCTGTTGACCGGGAAACAAAGGATGATTAATAATTTGGACATTAAGTTCATCCTTTATTGTGCCTTTAGCATATCCATGTTGCTTTTTTAGCAACATAATCTGGCTATAAAAGGAAACCAAAAGATTAATCTGTGCATTTTTTGCGAGAATTTCTTCTTCCTCGATCCGGATAGCCTCAATTGAACGCAAAGGACGATCCATCACGATGGATAACTTCTGTTCCCAATTCAGGATCTGGAGATACAAGCCATACTTTTCGTGAGTACCGGCAATCTTCCTGGCTTTATTCAATAGACGCATTGCCTGGTCCGCAAGGGAATGATTGTACAAAAACTCAACATCAGCTAGAAGATTTTGAATTTCAACATCTGGTGAAATTGTTGTTTGCATCTGCTTGAGGTGTTTCAATAACGTTGCGTAAAGGACGTACTTTTTATTGATCAATACCTTTCCGCTAAGCCCTAAATTAGAAATACGTGTAAGACTTTTTGCGTTTTGGATTTCTACATAAAGCGATACATACATGGAATCTACCTTTGATTGCTTAAAAGTCTTTGTAATATGGGATTTCTCTCTACCTGTAAGGCTTTTGATCAATTGTTCCAGGTCGTCCTTTTTTCGGTACATAAGGCTGATTTTTACATAAAAATAAGGCATTTTTTCTTATTCACTCATAAGACATTTTTTGAAAAATAGAGTTGTTTAGGTTTTGAATATAAATTTAGTTTGTATGTGTTAACCTGCACCAAATCATATTATTAACCCTTTTAAATTTTATAATTATGAAAACTCATGTAATCACAAGAGCATTGCTGACTCTTCTACTTCTAACAGTGTCTCTTATAGGGGCTTATTCCAGGCATAGCTTTATCGAAAACATTGGCCAGATAAGTGATCAATCTCATAATGCCCGACCGGATATTGTGGCGAAGTACGCAGCCGGCAACAGTCTGAATATTTTCCTTGCCAAAACCGCTGTCCATTACCAGTTTTCGACAGGAAATGAGCTTTACAGAATGGACGTGAAGTTGATAGGCGCGAATCCTAATGCCAGAATAATCAAAGGTAAACCAGCAGCCTTTAAAGAGCAGTATCATATTGGTGACCTAAAGAAAGTGGCAAGAACCTTTGAAAAGATTATTTATAAAGATATCTATCCTAATATTGACTGGGTCTTCTATTTCAATTCTGCTGGCAAATTAGAGCATGATTTCGTAATCAAGCCGGGTGGTGAGGTATCTGATATCAAATTGGAATATCAAGGCGCAAATAGTCTTAAAATCGATCTTGATGGAAATCTGATTGCGTCCACCATGTATGGTACGATCAAGGAACCAAAACCGTATAGCTACGATCAAGCCACTGGCAAAACAGTCAGTTCATCCTATGTGCTAAATGGAAATATCCTAAATTTTGAAACGTTTGAATATAATATAAAAAGTACATTAATTATTGACCCTGTCATAGATTGGAGCACATACCTTGGCGGAAGCGAGTATGACGAAATAAGGGATACAAAAATCGGTAAAGACGGTTTTGTTTATGTGGTTGGCTCAACCAACAGTTTATCCAATATTGCCACAAATGGCGCGCATCTAACAAGTTTTCAGGGTGGAAATAATTCTAATGGTGCAGATGCATTTATCTCGAAATTTTCTCCCGATGGAAATTGTGTTTGGTCCACTTATTATGGAGGACCTAGTGCGGATCTAGGAATATCGTTAGCATTTGATACTGCGGGATATCTATTTGTGGCAGGACGGACGAACAGCACAACGGGAATAGCGACAATTGGAAGTCATCAAGAAATTAAAGCAGGAAATCTATCGAGCTATGATGCCTTCTTACTAAAAATAGACACAGCAGGTAATCCGGTTTGGTCTACATACTTTGGTGGTGCAGGTTCAGAAGGAACACAGGCTATAGCTATATGTTCTGATAGAAATGATAATATTTATATCTCTGGAAATACCAATAGTCCTGCAGGGATAGCTACACAAGGAAGCTTTCAAGCTACAAAATCGGGAGGTGATGACGGATTTATTGCGAAATTTAACAACCAGGGTATTCTGCAATGGTCGACTTATTACGGTTCTACACTAGCCGATAACATTAATAACATGACAACCGATGGTTCAGGAAACCTGATTGTTGTAGGCCATACCCAGAGTACTGCGGGGTTATCGACAGTCAATGCCCATTTGGAAATAGGGAATGGTAACATAGACGGTTTCGTGGCAAAATTTGATTCTAACGGACAAAGACTATGGGCGACCTATTATGGTGGAAGCGGCAATGATTTATTGTACTCGGTGACAACAGACAGTACAAATGCGATCTATTGTTCTGGAATGACAGATAGTGATTCTGATATTTCCACAGTTGGCGCCCATCAAACAGCTATTGGTGGGAATACAGAATATGATGCCCTTATAGCTAAATTCAATCCGAATGGTTCTTTAAACTGGAGCACATATTACGGAGGAGTAGAAGGGGAAAGGAGTTATTCAATCCTATTTTCCGACAACAAACTCTATTTCTCTGGAAATTCAAGCAGCTCAAGTAACATAACTACCGTAGATGGAATAAAACCGGTATTTAACAACTCGGTCAGTGAAGGCGTACTGGCGACCTTTTCGCCCAACGGCCAACGGTTATGGTCAACTTATCTTGGCGGGGACGCAGTTGACGTAATAAGGGCAGTTGCTTTAGACGAGTCAGGGAATGTCTTTCTTGGTGGTGAAACTTTAAGTCCAGCAGGATTGAGTACAAATGGAGCACATCAAACAAACTTTGGCGGAAATAGAGATGGCTGGCTTATAAAAATTAAAATGTGTGATCTTCCTCAGGCGCCAGCGCAGATCCTAGGAAATAACGAGGTTTGCGAAAATTCACAACAGCAATATACTATTCCTCCAATAAGCGGGGCCGGTTCATATTCCTGGATACTGCCCGTAGGCTGGACAGGAACAGGTACAAATGATACCGTAAATATAATCGTTGGGTCGGCAAGTGGTGAAATTAAAGTAGTAGCCTTGAATGCTTGCGGCAACAGCGACACAATCTCACTGGAAGTAACTGTTAATCCTGCACCGCATCCCCAAATTGACCGCAATGGAAGCATTTTAAGCGTTACCCAGACCTTTAATAGCTATCAATGGCTACTGAACAGTAATCCTATTAATGGTGCAACTGGAATGACCCATGTCGCATTAGAGAACGGTATTTATACCTTACAGGTTCAGGGTGATAAAGGCTGCGAAGGTTTATCCAATGAAATTGTTATTGATGACATGGTCTCGGTCGATAACCTGCTTAAGGAAAATGGTATCCATATTTATCCAAACCCATTTATTTCTAAAGCCTATGTTCAAACTGCTATACCATTGAAAATTGTGGTGGTAGATATTTCCGGCAGAGTGATGCTCACAAAATACAATATTAAGACTAATACCATGCTGGATTTACATGTATTACCAATCGGTAATTTCTATTTCAAAATGTTTGACCATAAAACCAACGAGTACTTAGGTTCTGCTTTTATGGTCAAAACGGAACAGTAACCATTTAAATTTAAGTATCATGAAAAAGTACAATGTCTTTTCGCTTATATTGCTCCTGATTTTAGGTAGCCTTGCCAGGATATATGGTCAGGGTGAAAATAATATTTGGACCTTCGGCAGAAACTACTCTTTAAATTTCAATAACAATCCGCCATTGTTGCTCGATGACAGGTATCTAAATGGCACTTTAATAAGCAATACTTCACCTGCTTTTATGTTCATTACTGAACAAAACTATGAATTCTCTCAGGCAGTTTGCAATGCAAATGGTCAACTCCAATTCCTGGTTAAGAAATATACTTATAGCTCTGTTCCTGGTGCAGGATATGGTGCTCATACACCAAATATATTCGATAGAGATGAACAGCCGATCGCAGGGACAGAATTTTTATGGCCATCAGATATGTCTTTTGATCGCCCAATAATTATTCCTCATCCAGGTAATTCTAACCAATTCTATATTTTTTATGTAAGAAATGGAGGATTGATTTTTTGCCTGTTTGATATGACGCTGAACAATGGAAAGGGTAATATCGTGCCAGGTCAAAAAAACGTACTACATTATCCCTACAATTCAATCTATGGAAATCTATTAACTGCTATCCAGGGATGCGACGGAATTTGGCTGGTCACTAGGCATAAAAACCATAACCAATTCTTGACCTTTAAAATAGGTCAGAATGGTTTGTCTGCTGATCCTGTAATTTCTATTGCTGGTCAGATGCAGTTGGGAGAATATGCAACTCATGAGCTCATAGCATCTCCCAATGGAAAAATGCTTGGTATTCCTGCCATTAAAAATGAGCCTTTTAATTATCAGGGCGGCATAGAACTGTTTAAGTTTGATAAATGTTCGGGCAAGATTAAAGAAGATAAATTGTTTGAAGGTGGGAACATAATTTACGGACTTGCTTTCTCACCGGATAATTCAAAACTTTATGCTCTCTATAATCTTCCTTTAACTTATCCTAATCAGCCCTATACACAAACCGAACAGAACGTCTATCAGTTTGATTTGTTGGCTGGCAATACCGCAGATATCGTAAGTAGTAAAACCTTGGTTCTTTCTAATCCTTCAGCTTTACGGGAAGGCCCTTTTTGTCCACCGCAAATAACATTTATGGGAGGAATGAGATTAGGAAAAGACAGCAAGCTGTATTTTACGAATGGTCAGGAAGCAGTATGCCCGGGAGGTGGAGTTGGTATGGCTGTTCATGTGATCGAACAACCCAATTTGCCCGGGATAGCCTGCAGCCCAATTTTAAATGCGATTTATAATACAGTAAATGGAATGGTAAGTGGAGGATATGGCGCCAGAATAAACTTTCCTTACGAAATGGTTTTGCCACCCATTGGAGCACACGATACAATAAGCAGGTTACCAGTACCCGTTGATGCCTGTTTTAAAACAAATACGATCTTAAATGCACCTTCAGATGTTTCCTGTATTATGTGGAGTACAGGTTCTGGAGAGCCACAACTTACTGTGGCCGAATCTGGAATCTATTGGGTGCGATACAGCAAAGATTGTATTACCTACGTGGACAGCTTTGATGTCCGGTTCAGTCAGTTGCCTAAAATATCATTAGTACAATATGGTTGCCAAGGACAGATTGTTTTAAAAGCCGGAAGCATAGAAGGAGATAAATTTGATATGCAAGTCTTTAATTCATTTGGCAATAAGACTTATGATGGCGTAAATAAGAGGTACTATGAAACAACCACTTTGGAAGAAGGACGTTACACTGTTAAGTTTTCCATGAATGGAAACTGTGATACCACAATCATAGTACAGCTAAAAGCTTATCCTTCGCCGGAAATATCAATAGATCCTCCAACGACAACCATCCGTTATGGTGAAACTGTTTTACTTACCGCCACTGGAGGAATCAATTATTCGTGGACTCCAGGGAGTTCGCTTAATGGCCGTTCCAGCGCCCAGGTTATCGCCAGCCCCGAGGAAAGCACAAAATATTGTGTAGTAGCAAGAAATGCGTATGGATGCCAGGATACGGCATTTGCTGATGTGATGGTTGATTATAATAAACATATTGTATTACCTAATGCTTTTACTCCAAATGGGGATGGCAAAAATGATTTCTTTGCAATTCCTGCAGGAAATTGGAAGGTTTTAAGGTTTGACATCTACAATAGGTATGGTCAGGTGGTTTACCGTCATGGAATGGACGACAAAGGATGGGATGGAAATTTTAATGGAACGCCATGTGATGCTGGTATCTATTATTATTCAATATTGCTCAGTATGGCAGATAGAACACAAACCAAAATGAAGGGGGAGATTCATTTGATTAGGTAACGGATACTTTTTCATGTTCATTCTTAAAATGAGTGATAGGCAGTCTCCTTTCTAGGAAACTGCCTTAATATTTTTGTATTTCTACAGACAATAATCCCTGGTCAAAGCACAAAAATCTATCCATCCGCTTGTCAACCATGTCGTGGCTGAAGATTGTAGCGCCCCCCTGTGATCAGGTTGGTTAAAAAACACACCCAACATACTATAGTCCGGTAAGGATAAATCAGAATTGGATTCGTCTATATAAAGATTAGGGAATGTACTGCACTTATTACCGCAAAGCGAACTGTTATAATATCCTGTAGCCGATAATACGAGTTGATTATCTAATTGAGTACAGCTTGACAGTGAAGATCCATCTATCCAATCCTGCATGGTTAGTTTACCCGTTGAAACATCGACACAACCATTGGCTAATTGCCATGATGTTGCCGGGCTGAAATTAGCTCCATATGGCGTAGTTCCTGAATTATGCAAAGAGTTATATGAGAAGATTAATCGATCCGTTGAAGCTTTGGTCTTAGCAATGATGTTTGCGCCATCAAGGTAAAGAGCATGTTGGGTGAAACCCTCAATCACAGAATTGTAAATCTGTGCATTTCCATTTTGTCGGATGACTATTCCTCTATTATAGTCAGCATCGCTGCCACTACAATAGGTTCCACCCAATAGACTTGCATTTGAAATTGTTGGGTAAGTAAAAGGTGCTGCATCACTGCCAATCAAATAGTTGGTAATATCCATTACTGGTGTATTACTTGCTGTTGTGCTAACATTATCTTTGAAAGCGAATAGGGATTGCATATTGCCCCTATAGCCCTGGCTGATAGGAAACTCTATCCGTTCAGATTTATAGCTAAACACTTCTTTCACGCCAGCAAGACCACCATAAAGTCCTAAGCCATCAAATTTAGAATTTGTAAGCTGAATATTGCGGATGGTCATTCCACTTCCTACAGAGGCCATAACCAAAGCACTTTGCGTTAAACGATCGCCTGCGGAATTTCCTTTGCCCGCGAAATGTATTTGTACATACTGGAGGCTTCCTGCACTACTGGCAGAATTAGTTCCACCTGCGGTATAGCTATTGCCGCCAAGCGAGAAGGATAAAGAATTGGATTGATTATTTGGCGCATTGCCAAAAACAAAAACGCCCAACCAGTCACCAGAAGCACGTGATCCGGCAGCTTTATCACTGGTGAATACAATCGGGTTGGTAGCAGTACCAACAGCATTGATCTGGGCAGTCTTGTCGATTACCAACGCTGATTCTACAGAAGATTTACCCAGGATCAGCGTACCAGGTTGTATGGTTAACGTCGCTCCCTTGACATCGACAATTCCATCAAGCAAATACGTTTTTCCTGTCAGTAAGGTTGTATTGCTGGTTATGCTACCCGATAAAGTGATCGGAGTACAGTCAACTGTTATATTTTGTAAACCTGCTTTCTTCTCAAGCTGGTCATTTACGAGTGGATTGTCTTGTAATGGTTTATGACAACCTGCAGCTGCTAACAATATGGTAACAGCAAGCATATAATATTTTCTTTTCATGATTGTAAAGTTTAAATTAGACTATCTGTTTAAATTTCATTAATTAAACATGTTAATTGCTAGGGTGGGACCATTTTATAGACTAATAAATGTGAGTTCATAACATTGGATTATATTGTGGTTTACTTTTTGAAGAAAAGGAAGTGCGTTGTAATATTTGGTTTAAATGGGTTTGCCTATCAGTATCAGAATCTATATTCAAATCTAAATCTGAATACAACCTAAAAGAGAAATATTTAAGGATGGATTCGCTGAATCTACCTAAGTAGGATCTTAATATGCAAAAAAGCCAGCTGAATAACCAATTATTTGATACTTGTAACTGTATTATTTAAATTCTTATTACAATTAAATAATAAACAGAGAATTAGAGATGATGAAAATTATAAGTATTTTAGCTATAAAATAATACTTTATATGAAATGGATTGATACTAACCATATTCGAAACTGGGCTTCAAGAAGAGATTGTCAAGATAAATTACCGTTGCTGATTAGAAAATTGATCAGGGCAACTTCTTCTAACATTAAAAATATAAGCTTTCCAGCCGGCGAAAATGTCTCCATCGGTGGATGGGACGGAGTTTTAGAAATCAGTGAAGAAACGACATATGTGCCGTTGGGCACATCAGTCTGGGAATTTGGTGCAAGTAATAATCCTAAAGGTAAGGCTGATGATGACTACAATAAACGTAAAGCAGATCCTTTAGGATTTGATCCAAAAGAAACTACCTACATATTCGTAACTCCGAGATTATGGACAAAAAAGGATGAGTGGACATTAGAGAAAAATAAGGAAGGTTTCTGGAAGGAGGTGAGGGTCTATGATGCGCAAGACCTTGAGGAATGGATCGAAACAGCGCCATCCGTTGGGGCTTGGCTTGCCATCAACCATTTAGCTATTTATCCTGGAGGTATTCAGCCTGCAGATGATTTTTGGGAAGAATGGTCAACAGGTAACAAAATTAAATTTTTACCTGAAGTAGTTTTAGCTGGTCGGAAAAATCAAATAGATGCTCTTTTTTCACAATCAAAACAGCCAGCGATCATACCCGTAAAAGCTTCCTCGCGCGAAGAAGCAATCGCATTTATAATCGCTGCCTATAAAAATGATGATCAGATTTCCGAGGACTTTTTCGCTAAAGCACTAGTAATCGATAGTTTGGAAGCGTTTAGGGAAATAATGGTAACCGATAAATCGCTTTATCTAATTGTTAGATTTGAGGACGATAATATTATCAATAGGGCAAGAAATAAGGGGCATGTAGTTTTCGTGCCTTTAGGGACTGACAATTCCGGTCAATTTGAAAACTCCATAAATTTACCCGCATTAGAAAGAGAAGAGTTTTTAACAGGCTTAATTAAAAGTGGCCTGCCAGAAGTGGAGGCTGAAAAGTTTTCTAAGCGTTCTGCCAGAAACCTTTCGGTTTTGAGGAGACAACTAGAATTCAATCGGTCGATACCGCAATGGGCAAACAAAGAAAATGTTAGGGAAGTTATTCCTGCTTTGCTAGCCGGTAGATGGAAAGATGATTGCGAAGAAGATGTAAGAGCTATTGAACACTTTGCTAATGAGCCTTATAGTGACTATATCGCCAAGTTGAAAAAATGGTTATATGCCGCTGATGCGCCAATTGTCCAGATAGGGAGTTCCTGGCGTTTAACATCCCCATTGGACGCATGGACTTATGCCGGTAAATATTGTACCCAATCAGATCTCGGAAAACTGGAAGAAATGTATTTAGGAATATTTAGTAAAATAGATCCTACATTAGAAATAATGACTGAAGATCGTCAGCATTTATTTGTAAATAAAAAACCTGCCTATTCTAGATGGATTAGAGAGGGGCTTATACAAAGTCTTATTATTATTTCGGTTTATGGCGATAGAATTGGAATTGATTTACAGACCGCTCCAAGTAATTGGATTGATCTTATCATACAGAAATCTTTGGCTAGTGAGGACCCGAATTTATGGAAATCGCTGGACAATGAACTTCCTTTAATCGCAGAGGCAGCACCAAGTTCCTTTCTTTTGAGTATAGAAAAATTACTCTCGATTGATAATGGACCTATTCACCAATTATTCAATGAAGTGCCGGGCTGGTTAGATTCACATTCTTATCATACCGGTTTATTATGGTCATTGGAGGGACTTGCCTGGATGCCGGAATATTTAAGTAGGGTGTCCCTAATACTTTCAAGATTATCAGAAATAGACCCTGGAGGTCGGCTTTCAAATAGACCGATCAATAGTCTGCGCGAGATTTTTAAATCTTGGCATCCGCAAAGTCTGGCAAATTTGACAAGCCGATTTGAATCCCTTAAATTAATGGTCAAACATCATAAAGAAATTGGCCTAAATGTGATAAAAAGCTTGCTGCCTTCTGGACGTAGTATTGCACATCCTACCTACCGGATGAGGTGGAGACTTTCTGATGAAATATTTCCCAACGGTACAAGTTATGATGATCTTTATAAAACCTATAATTTGGCCATTGAACTCCTTTTAGGACAATTTGACTATAGTGAAAATAGCTTTAATGAACTTACTAAAAAGTCTTTTGAGTTGACACCCCAGCATAGGGAAAAAGTATTAGATTTCCTTGAGGGTAAAATCGATCAAGTCAATCATACAAATAATTTAACATGGCACAGTTTAAGAGAGACAGTTGGGAGACACCGCACTTCTCAAACTGCAGATTGGGCCATCCCTGAACCGCTATTGGAGCGTTATCAAAAATTATATGATCGTTTAATACCTAATGATCCAATAGAGCAGGTTTTATGGATTTTAAAGGAACAATGGCCGCAATTTATCGAAGGGAAAGATAGAAAAGCAACGTATGAAGAAAGAGCGAAGATAATTCACGATAAAAAGATGGAAACTGTAAATTTTCTTTATACTAATTATGGAATCGATTTCCTTTTGGATTTTGCAGGAAATCTCAAATTACCAGAAATTAATTCTTTTGCAGCAGCATTATCTGTAGTAGTTTCAAAAGATGATGAACTCTTTAAAATATGGGAAGGCTTGAAAACTGAAAGCACGATGTGCGTTCTCGCCCAAAATGTTGCCGACAGTAAACGTAGACAACACGGAAATAAATATATTTTTCAAGTATTTCAGACTTTAAAAGAGAAAGGATTCACAACACCAGCAGTTATAAATTTGCTTTTGAAATTATTTGCAGATGGAGAAATTTGGGACTTTATAGAAACTAATGGGCAGGAGTTTGTAGATGAATATTGGCGGCGTGTAAATGAATTCTATATCTCTGGTACTGTAAGTGATTTTTACAGAGCGATTAACATAATGCTGAATTATAAAAGAAATACTTCTGCATTAAAGTTAGTCTATCAAAAAGTTGAAGATTTTGATTCTGAACTTATTATTAAAGTTTTAGAGAGCTTTATAGGAAATGAAGTGGAAAAGGATGTTCAAATAGATGATTATGAATTTCAGCACGTATTTGATGAACTTCGTAAAAAGGGGGTAGAAGACCGCAATACGTTGATTAAACTAGAATGGTTCTTTCTTCCTTTTTTGGATAAAGGATATAATAACGGAAACACACCAATTCTCCATCAGGAGATGGCGGACCACCCCGAATTTTTTATACAGGTTTTAGAAAAGCTTTACAATGCTAATTCAGAAGATGAAGAAGGACTCGAATTAACAGAAGAGGAAAAAGTAACAAGAAGACATATGGCACTTGCGGCCTATAAACTCTTAAATACTTGGGCAACTATTCCTGGAGTCGATTCTGAAAACAACATTGATGAGGCGAAACTAAATGACTGGGTAGATCGAGCCCTTAAGCTCGCTAGCAAATCTGATAGGCTTGAGGCCGCACATATACATATTGGATCAATTTTGGCCAAATTTCCTGAAGTCAATACAAAAATGGATAAGGATAAAGAATTTAATTGGCCGCCGGATGTAATATGTGAAATTATTGAAAAAATAAATTCCGATTCTTTGTACAATAATTTCGAGGTTAGCACTTATAACAAAAGAAGTTCTTCATCAAGAGGAGCATTTGATGGTGGTGCAAGAGAATGGCATATCGCAAAATATTTTAAAACACTCTCGCAGATAAAATCGGGAAAGTACCCAAAAGTGGCAGCAATGTTTGAAAAATTGGCGAAAGATTTTGAACAGCAGGCAAACAGAGAAGATCAAAGAGCCGAACGAGATAAGCTAGATTATTAAAAATATTGACAGATCAAACCTGAAATATTACAAAACTATAATAACATAAAAAAGGAAGCATAAGCTTCCTTTTTTATGTTAAGGATTTTAATTGATCACATAGCTTGCTCAATTTTGATTTATCCAAAAAGTCATCCCTTAATAATAATAACTCATCGATTAATTCTTTATCAACGCTTTCCAGTAAACCATTTCCTTTTACTGAGGATCCTTTTTGTATGACTTCTGCCAGTAGCAAAATTAGCTTTCTGCTTGCAGAAAAACCCAATTTAACGGTTTCCTCCATTCCGGGACCTGACAATACTGTATCGTAGACCCATTTCACATCCTTCACTTCCATAACGATATTTCTTTTTTACAAAGTTCAATATTGTATTAGACTTTTACTTAGCTAGAATTTAGCTAAGCTCGTTTAAAGAATATAACGATTGTAACTTTGTATCACATTGTTTCAAGTGAAGTAGATGAGTTTTAAATAATTGTAGTATGGAAAAGAAACAAAAATTAACCTGCGAACAGGTTAGAGAAATGGACATAGTTTCCTATCTGGCAACACTCGGCTATATGCCCGCCAAAATCAGGGGGAATGAATATTGGTATCATTCTCCTTTTCGGAATGAAAATACCCCCTCGTTTAAAGTGAACAGACGAATAAACCGATGGTATGATTTTGGTGAGGGGGACGGAGGAACTCTTATTGATTTCGGTATAAAATTCAACAATTGTACTATTAGCGAATTTCTTACTTTAATTTCCAATGATGAATTACCCGCAAATACAATCGTTCATCCAATTATCGCAAAAGAAAAAACAGGACCAAAGATTGAGATTTTAAAAGTAAAGGACCTGGCTTCTTCAGGTTTACTCGCATATATTTCCAAAAGGCGAATTCCCTTTTCAATTGGCAAACAATTTCTTAAAGAAGTGACATATACAAATGCTGGAAAGACTTTTTACGCGCTCGGTTTTCAGACCGATGCCGGAGGGTATGAATTAAGGTCTGAATATTTCAAAGGTAGCAGTTCTCCTAAATTTTTCACGCATATCAAAAATTCCTTCGACACCTTATGTGTCTTCGAAGGGTTCATGGACTTCCTTTCTTTTATTACGATCCTGCAAGCATCCGGTATGCCTGTTGACGCTGATTTTCTTATCCTTAACAGCTTATCATTTGTAACAGTATCAATCGAGCAGATGAAAAGCTATGCAAAAGTCCATTTGTATCTCGACAATAATGAACCAGGAGATAAGAATACGGAAGAAATTAAATCCTTCATCCCTAAGGCAGAAGATAAGCGTAGCTTATTTAGAAATTATGAAGACATGAATGCCTTTTTGTGTCGTCCTGGATACAGCACTAAACTCAAATAACCATATTAGCAATACAACAGGCTTAATCTCTATCCAAATTTACGATCTGGGATAAATTAAGCTTAAGGGGTTTCCCTGCACCTGCCGGAAACGGCAAGATGTCCGGAAGTATCACTTCCGATTTTTAAAGGGCTGCCACACTCGAAACTCGTGGACAGTCAGGCCGATAGATAAATGTTTAATAGTAGAAGAGATAAGCGATGGAAAAGAAAAAGAACATTAAGAATAAATGGCTTCATGTACGCCTGGATGAGGATGAACATCGGCAATTGATGGATCAATTTGCCAAAACTACCGAACGAAAATTAGGCAGGTACGCACGTAAAGTTTTACTCGGGAACCCGGTTGTATCAATTTACCGTAACCAGTCATTGGATGACATTATTGTTATCCTGACCAAATTGCAAAAGGACTTGAATGGTGTAGCAAATAACTATAACCAGATGGTCCATAAACTGCATATATCAGATACTAAAGGAGAGCTTAAAGCCTGGGTAAATCTATACGAAAAAGATCGGCAACCACTCTTTGACAATATCCAACTCATCAAGGATTACATCAGTAAAACAGGCGAAAAATGGTTGCGATAATTACTACTGGATATTCAATTCGCAGGACATTTCTTTATAATGAAAACAAGGTGACAGAAGGAGTTGCGGAGTGCCTCATGGCAGCAAATTTTCCAATGGATTTACCTGATATGACCCAAGGTCAAAGGCTGAATATGCTTTTAAAAACAGCCGACCTGAACCCGGATGTAAAGAGAAACAACGTGCATATTACACTGAATTTTGCACCCGGAGAATCGTTTTCAGAGGAAAAACTGTGTGCAATTGCAAGCGAATATATGGAGCGGATAGGTTTTGGAGAACAGCCGTTCCTCGTTTACAAACATAATGATGCCGGGCATCCTCACATCCACATTTCAACGGTAAAAATTCGTCCAGATGGCAGTAAGATAGACATGCAGAATATTGGTAAATTATTATCAGAACCAGCCAGAATTGAGCTGGAGAAAAAGTATGGGTTAATAAAAGCGGAGGATCATAAAAAAGACATTTTATCCATAAACCCTGTAGATGCAAAAAAGGTGCTGTATGGTAAGATTGATACCAAGCGGGCAATTGGAAACGTTCTGGCAGAGGTACTGGCAAACTTCAAATTCACATCCTTACCGGAACTGAATGCGGTGCTAAATTTATACAATATCCATGCGGACAGAGGTGAGGAGGGAAGCCGTTTGTATTGGCACAACGGATTACAATATCGGGTATTGGACGCTGATGGTGATCCTGTAGGTACACCAATAAAAGCCAGCCTTTTTTATAACCGGCCCACCCTTAAAAATATAGAAAAGCTGTTTGTAAAGAATGATGTAGCCAGGCAACAGTACAAAAAAAGGCTGCAAACGAGCATATCTTTTATGCTTAAATCCAAACTTCCCAAAAGCTTGCAGGAGCTCAAAGAATTATTGCATAGAGAAGGTATCAGGCTCATTCCCAGACTGAATAAGGAAGGGATAATTTATGGTATTACCTATGTCGATCTGAAAGCAAAATGTGTGTTTAATGGAAGCGCCCTGGGCAAGCAATTCAGTGCAAAAGCACTACTTGAAAGCATACACCTGGCAATAGATAAGGGTATTCCCCGAGCAATAATTTCCACACATAAATCTACATCAATGCCATCAACATCATATAGTCAGCTGCAAAATTTAGATCGTGGTTTTGAAACTAATCAACAAAGCTTCAATAACGAGAAATCATTGTTAGAGATGTTGACACAATATGAATTTGCCGCATCATCGGTGCCCTATGAATGGCGCAGAAAGAAACGTAAGAAGAAGAGAAAAATAAGTTGAATTTAAAATTTGAATATCATGTCAACAGGAGAGAACGAACAAGCGCTGAGGAAGATAATTGATATGACAAGATGGATCGCCATCTTTATTTTATTACTACATTTTTATTATTACTGTTATCCCTTATTTAAACTATTCGGGCTTACCTTTCCCTTCTCAGATCAGGTATTAGGTAACATTGTACAGACGGGACTGTATGCGACATTTCACAAATCCAAGTTAATTTCATTGGGTTTTCTTATCCTTTCTCTCATTGGGGCAAAAGGAAAGAAGAGAGAAGATATAAATTACAAAATCACACTCCGGTATATTATTCCTGGCTTGTTATTATATTTTTTAAGCTGGTTTATACTAGTTGGGAAAATACATTCGCATCTACCCTTTATAGCTTATATGTTAGTTGTATCAGTAGGATTCATCCTCATTTTAACAGGGGGGACACTATTGAGCCGGATCATAAGAGATGCCTTAGCAGACGATATTTTTAACGCCGATAATGAAACTTTCCCGCAAGAGGAACGGCTGATTACAAATGAATTTTCGATCAATCTGCCTGCAAAATATAGGTTTAAGGGGAAAATCAGGAATTCCTGGATCAACTTCATTGCTGTATTTAGAAGTGTGCTTGTGCAAGGAGGGCCAGGCGCAGGTAAAACGGCTTTTTGCATTCGCCATTTTATCTCTCAGGCACTGAACAAACCTGATCCGTATACTATGCTGGTATACGACTTCAAATTCCCGGATTTATCGCTAATTGCCTACAACCATTGGCTAAAAAATAAACATAAATATAAGCATGAATCAGGCTGTTATTTTATCAACTTCGACGACTTGTCCCGAAGTCACAGGTGTAATCCATTAGATCCGGTAACGATGGAAGATATCACAGACGCGTCCGAATCTGCCAAGACAATTTTGTATGGACTTAATAGGTCGTGGCAAAAAAAACAAGGGGATTTTTTCGTGGATAGTGCAATCAATTTTGTCACAGCTGTGATCTGGTATCTAAGAAGATATAAAGATGGAAAATATTGCACACTACCCCATGTGATAGAATTTATACAATTAGATTATAGCAAAATGTTCACGCTGCTAAACATGCAGCCAGAGGTAAGCTCATTAATAACTGTTTACATACAGGCATTCCAAAATGGCGCAATTGAACAATTAGAAGGTCAGATTGCATCAGCCAAAATCGCCCTCGCCACATTATCTTCCCCGCAGATATATTATATTCTTTCGGGTGATGATTTCAAATTGGATATCAATAATCCCGATCATCCAAAGGTGTTATGCCTGGGTAATAATCCTCAAAAAATCCAGACATATGGTGCCGTTCTTTCCTTATATGTTAACCGATTATTGAAGATTATTAACAAAAAAAATAAGCTAAAAAGTATGCTTATTTTTGACGAATACCCTACTATAGTTGCAGACGTTACCACAACAATTTCAACGGGTAGAAGTAATTTGATTTGCGTGCTTTTGGGAGTCCAATCTATAAATCAATTAATCAAAGAATATGGAAAAGAGCAAGCGGAAGTTATTATTTCAATCGTTGGCAGTATCATAAGCGGCCAGGTTACGGGAGATGGAGCAAAGCGGCTGAGTGAGCAGATCGGCCGTATTATGCAGGACAGGCAGAGTCTTTCCATTAATAGAACTGATACCTCCGTTAGTAAATCTAAACAACTGGAAGCCGCTGTCCCACCATCAAAAATTGCCAATTTCAGTTCCGGTGAATTCGCAGGTGTATTGGCAGATACTCCACAGCAACCGATGGCTCTTAAAGCATTTCATTGTATGATTCAAAATGATTTTGATTCCGTGAATAAAGAGGAAAAAGAGTATAAACCCATACCAGAAATCCGTAATGTGACCAATATGATCGTGATGAAAAACTTCACTACCATCAAGGAAGAGATAGAACAAATTGCTCTTTCTGAAATGGAAAAGGCATTAGAGTAGGACTTTGAAGAATAAATTAGCGACTTTCTACAATGTTGGTATTGGATAAATCACTTAGTTTTTAATAAACTTTATAAACTCATAACGAATATTGAAGATAAATTCTTATATCTATATATTTGTAAGTAGATTACTTATAAAACCAATTAAAAATGAATACACTAATTTTACCTGAAAGGTTTGAAAATTTAGAGAGAGTAGATAATTTATTAGATGGATGGGATAACGTAAAACTTGCGATTAGACCTGAATGTCGAGATAATCGAAGTCTTAATAAAGCTCAACTTGCAATCAAAGCTGGACTTAATGATGCTGCAATAAATTATGTTTGGAACCTTGCTATGTATGATTTACAAAAAAAAATACTTGTCTATGGTGTGGATTATTTTTCAAGTGCTATTAACTGGGAAGGAAAACCTTTAAAAACTGTGGAAGATCTCAGAGAGGTTAAAGATTATCAATTAATTTCTGGGACTTTTGCTTTAGGGATTATACCTTCAGAAGCGCATTTTTTCTTACAACAATGTAGAGAAATTAGAAATAATTTTTCTACCGCGCATTTACCAATGGGAGATATTGATAAATTTGAGACTTTTAATTTTATCAAAAACTGTATAAAATATGTTCTTACTTTCGACCTTCCCGCGCCAGGCCTACAGATTAAAGATCTTGTTGAAAGCCTGATGGTAGAGAAGCTTGATAGTGTTGAAGAAATGGAAGCAATAATCCAAGGACAATCTTCAAAAATACATGGACCTATTTTACATAATTTGTTTTCAAATTTTATTAAGCCCGACTGCGATCCTAATTTAAAGCACAATATTAGAATTATAGCACCTTCCATATGGGATATTGTTTCAGATGAAGTTAAGAGTAACATTGCTGCTAAATTTTCTTCACTTAGAGATGTTAAAGGAAAAGATGCCGCAAATGAGGCATTAGAGTTCTTAAAAGTTGTTAAAGGTGTTGAATTTATACCTGAAGGGTTTAGAGAGATAATTTTCAAAAAGCATTCTCAGTTTTTAATAGATGCGCATAATGGTTGGGATAACTTTCATTATGAGCCCGGATTTGCAAGAGATTTAGCTTCTTTAGGTAGTGATGTTCCAGTTTCAGCAATCTACACTTATGTTAAATCGGTCTTATTATCTTTTATCGGTAATAGATATGGTATAGCTAATACAGCGCAAAAATATAATATAGAAATGCTGGCTAATTTATCCCAAACAGGAATTAGGTCTTTATTTAAAATTCTGAGTTCAGATTTAGATGTAATTAGAGAGCTAACAAATAATGCTCCTGCAAGTAGATTACCAGAAGTAATGGATATTATAAAAGAAAAGACAATGCTGCCTAAGCAAAAAGAACTTTTCAATTTTATGAGCACGAACAAAACAGCACGCATTATTAGACATTTCAATTCTTTATACTGGGAGCTTGTTAAAAATTAGTGTAGCTATTTTGGTCTTAATTGACGGCTGATCCTTTATCCATTCTTTAATAAAGATCATATAATTTTTTTAATAACAGTTGAGATTTTATAGAAATCTCAGCTGTTATTAAAATTGACGATAATAAATTTTGTTGTTCTTATATGATAAACAACATACATTCTGGAGGCTTATAATATTCTCATAGAGAATGCTAGTGATAAAGAAAATTACGGTTAGCTACGTAGAAAATTAAGAACATGAATGTTTTCCATAATTTAATACACTAAGAAAGTCTTAGTTTCAATCAGATTGCCAGTATTCTTTACTGTCAATATCCATTATAGTCAGCCTTCCCAAATCCCCTGCTCCAGTATCTACGTTAAAGATGTTAAAAGCCTGCATAGGTTTATCTGTATTCCATCCGGTCGTTGGGGTATGGCCAATGAATATTTCTTTAAAAGGTGCTTTCAAATAACTATCCGGGTTACTTAAATTAAATAAGGCTTCTGTCCACAAAGACCGATCCCAATAAAATACACTTTCATTTTGTTCATCTAAAAGGGTATTACGATCAAACCCTGCGTGAACAAAGCACCGGTTTTCATCGTCTATATGATATAGTTTCTGATTTCGAAAAAACTCCCGATGGTTAGGCGGGATATCAGATGAATTAAGGGAAGTTTTGTACCCATTTCCTCTTGGAATGCATACACCTTTCTTATCTATATGATTTAGATAGGAGGTAATCGTACTGTTTCCGCCATGCGCCCAGGAAATAGGGTGGTAATCGGTATCAATAAAATCTAGCAACCAGTCATCGTGATTTCCTTTTATTGCAATTAAATGCTTTATTTTAAGCAATTCTTCCACACATTCGTATACACCTTCATTTCTATCAACAATATCTCCAAGTTGGATAAGTTGATCGTTATCATAATCAAATCCAGAACGTTCCAAACATTGTTTCAAGGCAATTATATCCCCATGAATGTCACCCATTACGAAGGATCTTCTTTTTGTGTTCATCATATTTTAAGTCATTTAGAAGTCTAATAAATTTTTAAACCTATTTCGCTCTATTTTCTTTTTGGTCATCACATACTGTTGCGTCGATTTTATAGATTTGTGATCAGCTATTTTATAAATATAATCTAATTCCATTCTATTAAATATTGAAGTATTACCAATTTCTAAACCGTGAAACGATTTTATATCCATTGACAATGTGCCAAGACCTGTAGTATTTGCAAGATTTTTTTTGTTCAGTGCCATAATATTTAAGTTTTATCCTAAGGCAGTTAATGTATAAGAATAGGTATAGTTTTCTCCATTTGATTGCGTCGAATAAAACCCATTGTTAAAGTTGCTAATTTTTGTATTTTGTCTTTGAACTTCTTCGGGGAACCATTTTTCCTTATCATCTGGTGTATGAATCATTGAAATGCTTAGGCCGATTTGAGGACGAACATACTTGTTAAAGTTCTTCATTATCCTGTTTTTTCTAACTTTGGCGTATCGCTGAGTAGTTCTAATACTTTTGTGCCCTAACATTTTGCTTACGTCTTCAAGAGGCATACCCAGGTTTAACATTATATCCGCGAAAGTGTGACGGGCAAGGTGCGTGTGTAGTTCTCGGGGAATGCCACAAATAGCAGCAATTTCCTTCAAGTATCCGTTGTAATTAGTGTTTGAAAGAATTGGTAAAAGCGAATATCTATTTTTACAAACCGGATGGTCCTTATATTTTTCAATAAGCTGTTCCAATATTGGAAGCATTGGAACTATTTCCATTACACCCGTTTTACCCCGGTGCTTACATAACCACCTTTCTTTTTGAGGGCCGACAACGATAATATTTTCAGGAGATAGCCCGTAAACATCCTGATATGCAAATCCGGTTAAACATTGGAAAACAAAAGCATCAGCAACTTCATTTAACCTATCTATCCCGAAATCTTTTCTGTTGATTCTTTCAACTTCTTCCCATTCTAAAGGAATTACTTCATTAGTATCTCCGCCACATACAAAATCAGCAATAGGGTTTTCCAGGATAATTCTCTTTTTAACAGCAATATTTATAATCTGTTTCAGCTTTTTTATATGCTTTTTCGCAGTGGCATCGGCAAGCTTTGATTCAGCTTCTAAGGTCAAGTAGTCGTACATTTCGTCGCCAAAATCGGGCGAAATTTCATGAAATAAAATATCAATTTCCTTTTCTCCTGTTTCAACTTCCTGTGCCTTATTTTGTTCCTTTTCCTTATCTCTAGTAAAACGAAGAAATTCAATTACTTTTTTCTTGCTTGACTTCCATTGACGCAGTGTTCCATCCGATCTTTTGTTTTCATCGACAAGCTTCCCAAATTTTTCTATAAATTGATCAAAAACCTGAATTAAGGTGAGTTTTTCCTTTTCTTTTTCCTTCTTTGGTGGTTCAATTGGAGGTTTGCCTAAATAAACCCTCTTAATCATTAAAGGAGTTACATTCTCATGTTCAATAAAAAGTTTGTCGTAGATTCTTTTCAGATCTATTTCTACAGCCTTTAATTTCTCATTAATTTGCCTGTAATTCTTTTCATTCTTAGAAACTTGCTTTTGTTCGGGAAGCCAATTCTCGGGTATTACATTTGTTGAGAAGAATACTTCTTCTTCTTGGCAATTGAGAGTAATTCGCATCTTCAAAGCACCTTTTCCATCAGACCTTAATTTTGATTTCGTTCCCACTACCATAGGTAGAAGGTAGAGCTCATGCTTAATTTTTTCCATTTCTACACATTTAAACGTTAAAAAAAACGGTTAACGCTTTAACCAAACATCACTATTAATCACTCGTCGTAGTGTCCAAAAATAAGCCATTAGGATGGACACCACAATGGACACCAAATGGTATGGTTTAATATGTCTTTAAATGAATTGAATATTAGTGCAGAAACGCAGAAAAGATATGCTTTAAACTAAAAAAGCGTGCCTTAGCACGCTCTTTGTGATCCCGCTGGGATTCGAACCCAGGACCCATACATTAAAAGTGTATTGCTCTACCAGCTGAGCTACGGAATCTTACTTCTTTGTTTTTGAACTACCGTTCCTTGTTTGAAGTGATGCAAAGATAGGGTTAATCCCTATTCCACGCAAGTAATTGTGCGATAAAAATGCGCTACGGCTGTTTAGGGCTTCATTTTTAGTGATTTATTTTTTTATTTAGGATAGAAATTCCCGGTCTTCATCCGATAATTGGGACTTTCTGTCGCTGTTTTCTTCTTCTGATTCGTCTATTTCTTCCTCTTCATACGCCCGCTGTTTCATTTTTCCGATTTTCAATAGGGATACAAATACAATTCCCGCAATAAAAAAGGCTAATAGTAGCTTCCATAGTGCCACTTGTGATTCCCCAAGAAAATTGAGCTGCACCGATTGCGGATTTTTGACACACACAACTGTGATGATAACCGTTATCAAGATTAAAAAGATATTACGCATGTTACTGTAAACTATATGTCGTTATTGTAACAGCGAATATAGGGAATATCTGTTTTTAATCGATATCGATCTTTGCCCGATTTAAGCGTAAAGAATTCAAGATAACCGAAACGGAACTGAAACTCATTGCAGCGGCTGCAATCATTGGTGACAGGAGAATTCCGAAAGAAGGATATAGCAGGCCTGCAGCCAAAGGAATCCCGAGTATATTATAGACGAAAGCAAAACCCAGGTTTTCCTTGATGTTACGGAGCAGTTTTTGGCTCAGCACTTTTGCTTTGGCAATTCCGGTCAGGTCTCCTTTCAACAAAGTCAAAGAAGCGCTTTGTATGGCAACGTCGGTACCCGTACCCATGGCAATGCCAATATCGGCTTGAGCAAGGGCAGGAGCATCATTGATACCATCGCCGGCCATAGCCACCACATGTCCTTTTTGCTGTAACGCATGAATCTCCTGCAATTTATCTTTGGGCAAGGCATTGGCTTTGAAATGCTTGATGCCAACTTGATCCGCCACAGCCCTTGCCGTATGGATATTATCTCCCGTCAGCATAACGACATCGACTTTATGCTGTATAAGATATTGGATTGCACGCTTCGAAGAGGTTTTTATTTGATCTGAAATACTAAAATACCCCAATAAGCTACTGTCTTTTGCAAGGAAGGATACCGTCTTTCCATGGGATTGAGCAGTTTCGGCCATCTGCTTCATATCATGAGGGATTGTTATGCCGATAGACTCCATCAACAATTGATTGCCCAATGCTATGCTATTTCCAACTATGTTTCCCTTGATTCCTTGCCCGGCAACATTTTCAAAATCGGAAACTGCAAGGTCCGTTTTACTATTTTCTTTTTTTGCTCTTTCAATAATAGCATGGCCCAAAGGATGTGTACTATTGGCATTTAAAGCGGCTGCCAAAGACAATATCTCGTCTTTGCTGCTTGAAGAGTTTGGCTGAATATCATCAACGGTTGGTTTTCCTTCGGTTATGGTGCCTGTTTTGTCTGTTAATACCACATCTACTTGATTCATTTTTTCCAGCGCACTTGCGTCTTTGATCAGGATACCATGTTTGGCCCCTTTGCCGACACCCACCATGACAGACATCGGTGTAGCGAGGCCTAAGGCACAGGGGCAGGCGACAATAAGTACGGCAAGCGCATTGGCAAAGCCAAACGCTAAGGAAGCGGAAGGAACCCAAAGCCACCAGGTAAGAAATGTCAAAACTGCAATGATTATGACAATCGGGACAAATATCTCGGATACTTTATCCGTTAATCGTTGAATGGGTGCCTTGCTTCTGCTCGCATCATTGACGAGTTGAATGATCTGAGCCAGTAGTGTGTCCGAACCGATACGCTCTGCTTTCATGAGGAAACTGCGGTCGCCATTGATTGTTCCTGAACTAACATGATCTCCTTGCTGTTTTTCTACCGGAATAGGTTCACCCGTCAACATAGATTCATCAATATTACTGTTGCCATCCGTAATCTGGCCGTCAACGGGGATTTTGTCCCCAGGTTTTACTTTGAGTATATCTCCGAGTTGAATTTGATCTATTCCGATCTTTTTATCTATTCCATTTTCCACGCGAGTAGCTTCGGAAGGGCTCAGCTTGATCAGCTCTTTGATTGCCGAATTGGTTTTGGAATGTGCTTTGGCCTCCATCACCTGGCCTAATAATACCAAAGTCAATATGACGGTAACGGATTCGAAGTAAAGTGCAATGTAGCCATGGTGATTTTTTAATTCAGCAGGGAACACCTGCGGAAAAAATAGGCCAACCAAACTATAGACAAAGGCAGCTCCAGCACCAAGTGCTATCAGGCTAAACATATTAAGGCGCCAGGTTTTGAAAGATACCCAGCCCCGTTGAAAAAAAGACCAACAGGTATAAAAAACGACGGGTAAGGATAAAACCAGTTGTATCCATCCAGACCAGCTAGGCGGAATGATTTTACCTATTGGATTGCCAGGAAGCATTTCGCCCATGGAAAGTATAAATATCGGGACTGTAAATAGGATAGAGACCCATAATTTCATGCGTAAATCACAATAGGTATGATCGTCGGCCTCTTCATTCCCATTGGCTATGGGAACAAGGTCCATACCACATATAGGGCAATTTCCGGGATGGTCTTGTACAATATCAGGATGCATTGGGCAGGTATATTGAAGGTCTGTCTTTAACATGGGGACCTTTTCCAGATTCATGCCGCATACCGGACAATTTCCTGGTGAGTCATAAAGCTTGTCGCCCTCACAATGCATCGGGCAATAGTATTTATCAGCAGACGTATTATCATGTGCTTTGTCGGCTAGAGATGCTGTCTTTGATTGATGCGTCGTATTATGATGGTTGTGGACGTGACTATGGGGGGTAGGAACTGCTGTATTTGACTGAGCGGAATGATTGTGTTGCTGTTCGTGTTGGATATGCGAGGTAGCTGCATCCTCAGTATGCAGCTTATTTTTAATTGCTATTTCTGCATCGAGCTTCACCAAATGCATACCACAAATCGGACAATTTCCTGGCTGGCTGTACGTTTTTTCACCTTCGCAATGCATGGGACAGCCATACCTCTCCGAAGCGTGGTCTACAATGTGTTGATTGGATTGTACGTCACCCTGATGTTTATGTATTTCGCTGAGCTGATAAGGACCTAATTTTGATATTATTTCCTGTAATCGCTGTAACGGAATATGTTTCTGGGATGTTACTGTCATGCTTGGCGGGTTTAAAGTTACCTCGGCATGAACCCCAGGAAGCTCATTCACTGCATGTTCGATTGTGGTTCTACATCCATCACAGGACATTCCCGAAAGTGTATAGTGGTGTTGCATAGCGTTGTCTTTGTTGCCTAAAGTTAAACGTTATATCGAGGTGATTTTTACACTTTTACCAGGTTTTCTTGTAAAATTTCCCGTTGATAATATCTGATTCCGGTTTGCTCTCATTTTCTAGGTCGAACCAGCTTTATAGTCTTCGGGAGACGGAATGTGGTGTAAAAAAACAGCGAAACTATGCTATGATAAACACAACCGAGCTATGTTTTGTTTGCTCTGGGGTAGGTATGAGATAGGGGAATTTCCCTTTGATTAAGCCAGTAGCATTACTTGGGGATGTTTGATCAATGTATTGATCGTTACTTGTTCTTTCAAAACTGCTTCGTGAAAGGGCGCCGGAATCATCAATTTAAATGTTTTTTTTGCGGTTTTGATTACAAATAAGGCACCGTGAACGACCTGTTTATCATCTATGATCAACGTGTACTGTTTTGCCAATTGATTTCCTAATTTTTCCTTTTCGATGAGTTGTATAAGTTGTTGCATTGTATCAGAATATTTAGCCAAAATTACCAAATACTTAGCATTTATTGTTTTTTTTCTAATCGTTGCTATTTGAAATTTATCCAGTGCTTTCAACCTTTTATTATTTTTTTTATAGCTAATAATCGTTTTAGCAAAGAAGAGTTTTCAAAACATAGCGCAATCGATTGCGTATTTAGTCTGCTAAAATGCTAAATATGAGAAGGATGTATTTGCTAAAGTTTGTTTAACTTTTTTAGCTTTGTGCAACAAATATCCAATAAAACAACATTATGAGTGGTATAACTACACTAGGTCAATTTATCATTGAAAAACAGGCCGATTTTCCGTATGCTAAAGGGGAGCTTTCTAGACTACTGCGCGATATTGGAATCGCCGCAAAAATTGTAAATAGAGAGGTTAATAAAGCGGGATTGGTTGATATTTTAGGCGATGCAGGCCAGGTCAATGTGCAGGGCGAGGGACAAAAGAAACTGGACGTTTATGCCGATGAACAGTTTATTAAAGCGCTTCAAAGTGGGGGAGAATGCTGTGTAGTTGCCTCAGAGGAACATGAAAATCCAGTGTATATCCAATCAGGGGTTTCTAAAAATGCGAAATATATTGTGTGTATTGATCCACTGGATGGCTCAAGCAATATCGATGTTAACGTATCTGTGGGGACGATTTTTTCCATTTATCGACGAATTTCTGATACGGGTGTTTCTTGTAATAGCAATGATATTTTACAGCATGGAACGAAACAGGTCGCTGCAGGTTATGTAATCTATGGTAGTTCAACCATGTTGGTGTACACAACAGGAAAGGGCGTAAACGGATTCACATTGGATCCCTCTATTGGTGAGTTTTGTTTATCCCATCCCGATATGAAAATCCCGGCTTCGGGCCAAATTTATTCGATTAACGAGGGGAATTATTCCAAATTTCCAAACGGCGTCAAGCAATATATCAAATATTGCCAAATGGAAGATAGTTCAACGCAACGCCCCTATGCGTCACGTTATATCGGCTCAATGGTCGCCGATATACACCGCAATCTTCTCAAAGGGGGCATCTTTCTTTATCCAACGACTTCTGCCCACCCGAATGGTAAACTAAGGTTGATGTATGAATGCAATCCAATCGCCTTCATCATTGAACAGGCAGGTGGTAAAGCTTCGAATGGATCTCAGCGTATACTAGCTATTGAGCCAAAAACTTTGCACCAGCGATCAGCAGCTTTTTTAGGCAATACCGACATGGTGGAATTGTTGGAAGATTTCCTGAAAAAATACAGTGATTGATTCTGTAGTGATTCAATGACAGGTAAGATTCTTTAGACAATAAGAATTATTTATCTTTGTCCTCAGAAAATGGCTTCATTATTGCGAAGCCATTTCTTTTTCACGATTTGTAATATGTTACGATTTTTAGTTTTTATTTCATTTGTTTCAGTAGTATTTTTTTCTTGTAAGGATAATCCTCCGACTTATGGCGATGTTTTGGCGAAAGAGTTTGAAAATAAGTCGTATAAGGATTTTGACACAACAGCTTATGTAAAAGTCTTCCGTGAAGTGTATGGCAAGGAAAAATCTCAATTGGTTAATCCGAGTTGGATGAAGGAATTATCGGATTCTACTGAAGGGATGACTTTAATTGCCGAACACCTTTTTGATGGTAGTATCGACACCATGTTAACTTACTTTGAGCGGAGTGATGCGCATGGTATTCTAGCCAGTTATTTCCATACAGCTGCGATTAAGGAAACATTATCTTCGCTTCGAAAACTGAAAAGCAAAGATGTTGCTGAAGTTTATCCATTATTGGCCAAACTTGACTTATTGAGTACTGATGGGCTCGTGGCTTATATCAGCAGCATAAAATATGGTGTGGTCAATCCCAAACGCCTTTATGGAAGATATTTCGTTCCTCAAAAGCGTATGAGCTATGGCAAGGTTGTACAAATGCTGGATAGTGTAAAAATTGGAACTGTCCTGGCCGATATACAACCTAAAAATGAATATTATGCTAGATTTCAAGATTTGTTGGAAAATGGGAACCTAAACAGTGCACAACGAAGCCAGGTGTTAATGGTATTGGAGAAATTGCGCTGGATGGGAGATGCTTTTCCGGAGAAATATGTTTTTGTGAACATACCTGAACAACGGTTACACATTATGGAGGAAGGGAAGACAAGTCAACTGATGAATGTGTGTGTCGGTGAAACAGATAATCCGGCTTATACGCGAAAAGGTGAGAACCACGAGACGCCTGTCATGCAGGGGGTGTTGGATGCCATGCAAGTAAATCCTGTATGGAATATTCCAAGCAGTATTGTCAAGAAAGAGTTGTTGGCAAGCGTCCGAAACAATCCAAACTATTTGGCATCGCGCAATATGGTGGCTTATTACAAAGGTAAACAAGTGGATCCGGCAACGGTCAACTGGAATTCGGATTCTGTGGAGAATTTTCGTTTTAAACAAAATCCCGGTTCGGATAATTCATTGGGGAATGTGAAGTTTCTGTTTGAGAATCCCTATTCCATTTATCTGCACGATACGCCTGCAAAACAAATGTTTGGGCAGAGCAATCGCGCTGTGAGCCATGGTTGTGTGCGTGTTGAAAAACCCGTTGATTTGGCGTCTTACCTTGTCAATAATGAAAAACAGGCCGAAAAAATTGCAAAAGAAATTACCACAGATTCTATCTCAAAATCACGTTGGGTAACACTTAAACGGCAGATGCCAGTTTATATCACCTACTATACAACCTGGTTGGATGACGAAGGGAAAATCGTTACGTATCCGGATATATACGGGTACGACCCGCGTTTGAAGGAAGCGTTAAAGAAATATTGGACAAATTAATCAAAAAGGCTTAACTCATTTAGTTAAGCCTTTTTTTATTGCTAGTATTCCGAGTTGTAGGCTAGTGCTATCCGGACAAAAGGATAGTCTTTGTTGACATTGTTATGGTCTTGATAATGACCTTCCAATCTGAAGTAACCGGAGTAAAGGTTGACACCGAAATTTTTCCAGATACGCATTGAAGCACTCGTGGATACCGCGTGTAGAAAATGGTGGGATTTGTTGCCACTGATTGTGACAAAATATCCCCCACGATAATCTACGCCAAATTTAAAGCGGTTTAATGTGCTCAATGTGGCTGAAGCCCTAACATCTGCCCCGGGGCCATAATCGTATGTGCGGCTTTCACCAAAATGGAGATAAGGATCGGGTACAGCGGCCAATACAACTGGACCACCACCAAGGATGGTTGTCAGCTTGGTACGGCTACCAATATTGAAGTTTGAAAAAACATTGTAATTGATGCTCTGCGATCCGTAATAAAAAGCTTCATTGCGTAGAAAGTCGAAATGCGCCGACACGATACCACGATGACGTCCTGTTAAATTGGATAAAATACGGTTACCGTATAACGAGGCATACACATTGACCGCATTGACAATGGAACTATCATCTGATCCAAGTTCCAAATTGAGGAAGAAGTCATCAAAGGGTTTCTTTTTGTCTAGATCATCATTGGTGTAAATCAGTTTGATACGTGCATAGATGTCATTCTTTCCTTTATTCAAGATGTCATGTTCCTTGGCATCAAACCGTCTTAGCCCCAATTCAACTTCAGTGTGTACTAAAGAACTGTCGACCACCGCACCTTTTACCTTATCTCCCCAGCGCCCGTCGAGCAGACGGTTGAGCCCGTTTATCGGATTGATCAACATCGCCAATAGTTCTTTTTTATTGCGTTGTCCTTTGGTCAGACTTGGGCGCGAAAGAATATGATGCGACAGTCTATGGGTCATTTCACCTAAAATAGTACCGCCAAAACTTGTGTTGATGATATCATTGATGGATGGTGGTTCTGTTTCACCTGCAGTTTCCCAGATATAGCTACCAGCTACGGTTGCTGCTGTTGATTGCAGAAAACTGTAGTTGTTGGATCGGAACGAATTGAAATAAAACTGACCGTGATAAGGATGCGCTATTTGATTAGTTGCAAAGAGATTGTCGTCCCAGGTCCAGGCTGACAGCTTTAAATGGCTAAAGAAGTTTTTAAAGGAAATATGGGAAACAGGATCTTTTCGAATGAAGTAATTAACCGAAGCAGGAATAGCCTGGATGGAAAACCACTCAATTCCCGCCCTTAAGAAATTCTTTTTTTGGTAATCGAATAGACTGTCTGTTTGTTTTACGTTGATAAGATGACTGTTCCAATGTCGTGGTTGCCCATCATGGAGCATGTGATATTTTTCGACAGGTTTTGCTCGAAATAGGCTATCTGAAGTCATTAAGGAATCTCTAGCTGGTAGGAATGCAGCCTTACTAGGCCTTATACTCCCGAGCTGGACAAGCAACAAAAAGATAAATATAAAGAGACTATAGTGACGTTGGTTAATACGTTTTTTGATCGAAATGAACATACTGTTTTGCGATAAAATTCGTAAAGAATAACAAATATAGGGGAAAAGTGTTTGTGTGATTAGTACCTTTGCGGCAATTATCCTGTTCAAATAATTTAATATGAACAATACCTTTGAAATATTCAATATAAAATCGATTAATCTTAAGAATGAGTTGTTTGCCGGATTAACGGTCGCAATGACCATGATTCCAGAATCACTCTCATTTGCAATTTTAGCCGGTCTACCACCTTTAACGGGACTTTACGCGGCATTTTTAATGGGTTTGATTACTTCCGTTTTAGGAGGTAGGCCAGGAATGGTATCTGGAGGTGCTGGTGCAACAGTGGTTGTATTGATGGCGCTGGTGGCAAGTCACGGTATTGATTACCTGTTTGCTGCTGTCGTCTTGGCGGGGCTCCTGCAATTTTTAGTCGGGCTTTTTAAATGGGGAAAATTTGTACGCTTGATTCCACAGCCTGTTATGTATGGTTTTTTGAACGGACTGGCCATTATTATTTTTATGGCTCAAGTAGTCCAATTTAAGGTGAATACCGGACAGGGGGCGGAGTGGATGTCGGGAAGTACCTTATATATTATGGGAGGACTGACTCTGCTGACGATGTTGATTGTGATTGGATTTCCTCGGATAACTAAGGCAGTCCCGGCCTCTTTAATCGCTATTCTGGTTGTATTTGGCCTGGTTTCTCTTTTAGGTATTGATACCAAAAAAGTAGTAGATATTGCCTCTGTTAGTGGGACATTACCCCATCTACATTTACCCAATGTACCCCTGAGCTGGGAAACATTGCAACTGATTTTTCCGTATTCTTTGGTGATGGCTGGAGTAGGTTTGGTGGAGTCGCTTTTGACACTGAACATGGTGGACGAAATAACGGCGAGTAAGGGGAATGCAAACCGCGAATCCATGGCGCAGGGAATAGCCAATACAATCAATGGATTTTTTGGGGGAATGGGGGGCTGTGCCATGGTTGCTCAAACACTGGTCAATTTAAATGCTGGTGCACGCACGCGGCTTTCTTCTTTTATTGGAGCGATGACCATCTTAGTGATTATTTTGGTAGGAGCTCCTTTTATCGAGCAGATACCCATGGCCGCGCTGGTCGGTGTAATGATGATGGTAGCCATTGGAACCTTCCAATGGGTGAGCTTACGGATTGTCAATAAATTTCCCAAATCAGATATTTTCGTTGGGATTATTGTCGCCGGAATTACCGTGGTTCTACATAATTTGGCACTTGCGGTGCTTATTGGTGTAGTGGTATCTGCACTTGTATTTGCCTGGGATAATGCGAAGCGCATTCGGGCACGAAAATATTTGGATGCCGAGGGCATCAAGCATTATGAAATCTATGGCCCTCTTTTCTTTGGTTCGACAGCTAATTTTTTGGATAAATTTGATGTTTTGGAAGATCCCGAGCGTGTGATTTTAGATTTTAAGGAAAGTCGTGTGGTGGATATGTCCGCGGTGGATGCACTCAACAAAATTACCGAACGCTACGCTGCACAAGGAAAAAAAATCGAATTGTGGCACCTCAGTGAAGATTGTCGCTCTTTGTTAAAAAATGCTGCGGGCATTGTGAAGGTCAATATCATGGAAGATCCAACGTATCAAGTTATGCCCGGGAAGTAGGCTATTTTTTTCGTAGTTCGAAGAATAGTTCATTTCCCTGTCTTTGGGGAATACTATTGGTTGAATCTGTCAGGTGTAAAATGTCAAATTGCGATAAGAATAATTGTTGATATTCCGTTTGATCTCCACCGAAAGGTGGTCCTTGTTGCGCAAATTCCCGTTTAAACAATAAGCCCATCAGAATACCCTGCTGCTTGAGCAAAGTATGCATTTGTTGTACGTAGCTGGGGCGTAATGAAGGATCCAGTGCACAAAAAAATGTTTGCTCAATTATATAGTCGTACTGCCCCTGGTGCTGGAAGAAATCTTGACATACAATTTGGATCTGAGGGCTATTGGGGAACTCCTTTCTTACCTTTGCAACTAAGGTCGGAGCGATATCAAGTAAGGTAATTTGATGGAACCCTATGTCAATTAGCGCCTTTGCTTCATAGGCATTTCCACAACCGGGAATTAGAATAGATGCATCTTTGGCAATAGACTCGTTTGCATAGTTGATAATAGCAGGAGAAGCATAGCCAATATCCCAGCCTGTTGCTTTGTTCTTATAACGTTCATCCCAATAGTTTCCATCCAATAGTGAAGAATTCATAGCTGTTTTTGTTCTATATGCTTTAGCAATTTACATAAATATTAGGTCAAGATTGCCTTTCCATGGGTGGAAATCTCATTTAGTTATCCTTCCGGAAGTTGATTTTATTTAGTTCATTTGCAACATTGTGATCGAAGTTCAATTGGCAAGAGATAGGATCCGGGAGAAATTTTGAAATTCAGTTGAATACCATACGATATTAAAATTTATAGCGTTCAATAACTTTAGAAAGGGAAGTGCCCTGTGTTTTTTAGATGAATTATATTAAGATAGTCCTATTTATTGTTTTATTTCTAATTGTTGGTCTTGCCTACGCTAATCAAGATTGGAATGGTTTGGAGCGCGCGCATTACTATGTCGGTTATTTGTTGTTATCAATCTATATATCGGGCTCAACACTGTTTATGTATAAACCTCTTAAAGGGGATCGAAAACTAAAACGACATTTTTTTATTCGATTTTCTGTAGTCTGTATCGCCTTTCTGCTACTTCTTGTCCCATATTTGATTCTTAAACAACAAAATGATGGTTTGGGGGCTGGATATTTACTCTATTTTATGACCGTCAGTCTTGCAGCACCCTTGTCCATTTATGCCTTTATTGAGATCCTATGGTTATTTACCCAAAAGAAATATCCGCAAATAGGTGTTAACTTATTACTTGTTGGCTATATCTACTGCCTTTTTTTATTCAGTGGTCTATTTGGATATTAAACCTACAGTAGACAGGGACTTGTCATCATCGCCTTTTAATCGGTTAAAATTAAGCATGTTTCTGCTCGTTTTTCGAGAATTATTTTTTTTGTAAAAAGAATGATTGATTAAAATTGTTGTTTGCTTCTTATCCGGAAAATTGCTAATTTAATAAGGATTCTTAAACCTGAATTTAAAGAATCTCGAGACTAAACCTGATCAGGTCCTTGTTCTTGAAGATAACAATTTTATAACCAATTAATGGATTAAGGTATGATACACAAAGTAGTTTCCCTTGTATTGGGAGGAGGTCGAGGGTCGCGCCTTTTCCCATTGACACAGCAACGGTCGAAACCAGCGGTTCCAATAGCTGGAAAATATCGTTTGGTCGATATTCCGATTTCGAACTGTTTGAATTCTGGCTATAATAAGATCTTCGTACTGACGCAGTTCAATTCAGCCTCTTTGAACACACACATCAAAAATTCTTACAACTTCAGCATTTTCAGTAAGGGCTTTGTTGACATCTTGGCTGCTGAACAGACCAATGAGGGCGATCGTTGGTTTGAGGGTACGGCTGATGCTGTTAGGCGAACGCAGAAACATCTCCTGAATGTAGATTACGACTACATTCTTGTCTTGTCTGGTGATCAGTTATACCAAATGGATTATTCGAAGCTGATTGACTTCCATGTTGAAAATGGGGGGGATGTTACCATTGCGACTATACCAGTCAATGGTAAGGATGCTACAGGATTTGGTATTTTAAAAGCGAATGAAGCAAATGAAATTACCGCTTTTGTCGAAAAGCCCGATAAGGATGAAGTATTAAATTGGACCTCAGAGGTCTCCGAGGTTTTGCATAAGCAGGGAAGGCATTATCTGGCATCTATGGGGATTTATGTTTTCTCAAAAAACATCTTGCGCAACCTTTTAATTGCCAACCCGGGGATGGATTTTGGCAAGGAAATTATACCGGATGCCATTGAAGCACTTCGCGTGTTAAGTTATCAATTTGATGGTTATTGGACCGATATCGGAACCATCAAATCCTTTTTTGATGCCAATATCGGCTTAACGGATGACATTCCGGATTTCAACTTGTTTAATGAGACCGTATATACACGTGCGCGGATGCTTCCACCTTCGAAAATTTCGGGGACAACCTTGAATAATACGGTAATTGCCGATGGATGTATTTTAAATGGAGATAAACTGGAGCGATCTGTTATTGGGATACGTTCCCGTATTGGTGAAGGGACGGTTATTAAATCGACCTACATGATGGGAACAGATTACTATGAGCAATTGGAAGAAGTATTGGAATTGGGAAATACACAAAAGCCACCACCGGTAGGCGTGGGTAAACGTTGTTATATTGAAAATGCAATTTTGGATAAGAACTGCCGTATTGGAGATGACGTTCGTATCATTGGTGGCCCGGGCTTGAATGATGGCGATTTTGATACGCATATGATTTGTGATGGCATTGTTGTTGTAAAAAAAGATGCTATCATTGCCAATGGTGTTACGATAGGATTTTGATCATTTATATATTTTGAAGCGAAAGTCCGCCGTCTATTTAAAAGCTAAAACAGCGGACTTTCATTACTTTTCCTTTGTTTTAATGATAAAATGGAGATTGATGCCCAATATTGTCGCGCTGTATGGACTAATACTGTGAAAGAGCTAGTTTATAAATATTATCTTTGCGCACTATAAAATTTTTTACGGCTAAAATGATCGATTACAGGAAACAGCTGGTTTTTTATTGTATACTGGTTTTACTTTTTGTAATGCCGGTTACCTCATTTGCGCAGATCCAGTTGGAACAACCTTCGGATTCGAGCAGCGGATCTCATTTTTTTAAAAAAATTCCCTATAAAGAACTGGCTGTTCCTGTAGGATTGATCACCTATGGAATCGTTGCCAAAGGAAATCCCTTTTTAAAAGGGATAGATGATGATATTAGAGACCGCGTTTCGAGAGGGAACAATGAAAAAATTAAATTGGACGATTTCACCCGACTTGCCGGAACTGCCGGAGTTTTTGTTCTGGATGCGGTCGGGGTTCCTGCGAAACATAACCTTAAACAACGCCTGTTCACAACAGCAGTTTCCAATATTATCATGACTTCAACCGTGAAAATTATGAAATCGACGATTCCAGTATGGCGACCAGATAGTTCAGCGAACAATTCTTTTCCTTCAGGGCATGCTGCCACTGCATTTGTTGGTGCGGAACTGCTTTGGCAGGAATATAGACAGGAGTCAATTTGGTACGGAATAGCGGGGTATGCTGTTGCAGCTGGTACCGGTTATCTTCGGATGCACAATGATAAACACTGGTTCTCAGATATCGTTATGGGAGCTGGGGTCGGTATCTTAAGTACTAAAATCGCCTATTGGTTGCTGCCTTTGGTAGACAGTCGATTGCAGAGTTCAAGAAAGAGTTATGTCGTATTACCAACCTATAATGGGCGGCAGTTTTGTCTAAATGCCAGTTTACAGTTTTAGGCTCTTATTTTTTTAAGTCCCATTCGGAGCCTCTACATTGATCGTACTCGGCTCGCCTGAAAATAAAATTTCCTAGATATTATTCATACAGGGATATAAATCCACTTTAAATCCCTGTGTTCACTACAGTTTTTAGGTGCCCTACCTGAAGATCGAGACTGCTGTGTCAGGCATTTCCATTCCCTATTTTAAGCATGTAACGTTTCTGTGAATTTTGGATTAAAAAATCATATTAGTTTCGTTAATAAGATTTTGTTTTTTAAATTTAATAGACAATCTAATCCACTTTTGCTGTTTTTTATAAAAAGAAAGACATGCAAAGTCAATAAACCAAAGTTGAACCCCACGGTTCTTTATTATTTTAAACCAATTTGTAATTATGATGAGAAATTTTTTTCTTCATGGAAAGGCGAGACCCATTAGCCTTTTGGGGCTCTGCCTGCTGTTTAGTCAGCCTGATTCTTACGCGCTGAATCTGGATCCGATCAATGCTATTGTCGATCAAGATCAGGTTACAGGGATCATCAAAGATGAGAAAGGCCAGGCATTAGCCGGTGCTACCATCACCGTCAAAGGAACATCCGTTCAAACGTCCTCCAATCAACAAGGTATTTTTTCTATTCGCGCAAAGCGTGGTGATGTATTGGTCGTGAACTACCAAGGGTTTACAAAACAGGAGGTGGCCGTTTCAACAGGCAATGTGAACGTGGTCATGGTATCGAGTGATCAAGCACTTGAAGAGGTCGTGATCATTGGCTATGGTAAGCAGCGGAAAGGAAATATCACCGGTTCGGTCGCTACCGTCAATGCAGAACAGTTAAAAAACATCCCCAGTTCAAATCTTTCCAATTCACTTGCCGGTAGAGCCGCGGGAGTCAACGTAACCAATACTTCGGGGATGGCCGGAGCATCGTCGAGCTTGCGTATACGGGGGAGTTTTGCCGAGCCACTTTATGTAATTGATGGCGTGGTTCGCGATAAAGCTGCCTTTGATGTGCTTGAAGCGAACGAGGTTGACCAAATGACCTTCTTAAAAGATGCTGCAACTGCCGCAGTGTATGGCACCCGGGCCGGTAATGGCGTAGTGGTGGTAACGACAAAAAAAGGAACAGCGCAAGCACCTGTTTTTAATGTACAAAGTAATTATACTTTCAATACGCCAACACAGGAGCTCCTCGCTAATTTAACGACCGCGCAAGATGAACTTACCTATCAAAATCGGGTAGCCGAATTTCGTGGTCTTTCCATCCCAAATGGACAAAAGGAGTTTGATTATTTCAAGGACAAAAATTACAATGCTAATGACGTTATCTGGCGCAATCCGTTTACACATCGACAATCGATATCGGTTAATGGGGGTGGCGACAAAATTACTTATTATAGCTTGCTGAGCTACCGTAAAGAAAATGGATCTTATAAATCTTTGGATCATGAGAAATTTAATTTAAGGAGCAATATTTCCGCGCAGATTACCGAAGATTTTAGCATGGATTTTAATATCTCAGCCAACCAGACTAATTCGAAGCGTTTTTTTTGGCCATTCAGTACATCTTCGAATGATGATGATTTTGATGTATCCGATTTCTACCGTGTTACATTCAACTGGCCAAAGATGTATCCGTTTTACCTGAATGCTGACGGAACACCGAGCAATACACCAACGGCTTATCCTGTACAGACGCCTATGGGAAGCTGGCAGGCCTGGAATGTGATCGATCAGGTCATTGGGGATCGCTATATAGACCGTAAAGTGCGGCAGGTCAATCCTATTATGACCCTAAACTTGAAGCTGGATAAATTGGTACAGGGCCTTTCGACAAAAGTTGTCGGAAGTTACATTGCTCAAGACTATATGCGCAAGCGTTATATGAGTTTTCAAAAGAACTATACCTTTACCTCTTTAAACCCGAATGACAACCGCTTTATACCAGCTCCGCCATCAGAAGCTAATATTAATATTTTTACTTTTAGTCAGAGCCAGCCTTTTATGGACTACAGCCCACAGCGCTTGTGGGAATATCAGGTAAACTGGTTTTTAAACTATAACCGCAAGTTTGGTAAACATTCCGTAGACGGAACACTAGTTTATGAACAGTCCAAAAAAGGAGGGACCTATGTCACTTCACGGGCAGAAAATCCAATTACAGCCCTGGATCAAATGTTTATTTATCCTACAGATCGCAACTTTAGGTCGACAACTGCCAATGAAACGATCGATTCGAGACGTGGTATTATAGGGCGTGCCAACTACAATTATGCGGATAAATATATTGCGGAGTTTTCTTTTCGTTACGATGGTTCACCATTATTTCCGACGGATAAGCGGTGGGGATTTTTTCCTTCAGTATCAGCAGCCTGGCGTGTATCGGACGAAAACTTCTTTACGGATATAAAAAATACAATATCGGATTTGAAGTTCAGGGCTTCTTATGGTACAACGGGTAACGATTTGGATGTCAATGCTAATCGAATCGGGCAATTTGGTTATTTAGAAAAGTATACCACCTCGGGCGGCTATATGTTTGGTGACCGCTATTATAATGGTATTGCGTATGGTGCAACCCCAACACAAAATCTAACCTGGACAACTTCTAAGAGTGTCAACTTGGGTTTAGATTTTGGATTTGTTAATAATAAGCTGACCGGTAGCCTTGATCTGTTTTCACGCAAGGAAACCAATATTCTTGGTCCAAGATCGCTGAAGGTCCCTGACAATTACGGTCGTGCACTTGCTCCCGAGAATTATGCGGCGAGAAGTTATAAAGGCGGCGAGATTTCTTTTAACTGGAATGACAAGGTTGGTGAAGTGGCTTATGGTCTCAATGCCAATCTGGGGTATGCCAAAGACCGTTGGGACATCATTGACGAAGAACCTTCTTATGCATCTGGCCAACCGCAGAACTTTCGCTCCAGAATTGGACGACCTGAGAATAGAATTATCGGCTTAGAATCCCTTGGTTTGGTTAGGACACAGGCGGAAGCTGATGCGTTAAAAGCAAAAGGATTTAAGACCTACGGAAGGGATCCTTTTCCTGGGATGATCTTATATAAAGATATTCAGGGGGCGAACTATTCAGGTGGCCCGGATGGGAAAATTGATGATAACGATTTGCAGTTATTGTCAGATAATAATTCTCCGCGAATCAATTATGGGTTTGGATTCAATGCGAGCTGGAAGGGCTTCTATGTCTCGACCTTATTTCAGGGGGTTCTAGCTTATGATCGGATGATCAGCAATCAAGAAGGCGGTGGCATGCGTCAGCACGGTGATACCTTCCGCCCATATTATCCGATTTGGGCTTCCGATGTCTGGACACCGGATAATACCGACGCCAAATATCCGCGGCCAACAGGTTACTCTGGATGGGCCGAATCCGGTGCAGCCCCTTCGTCATTCTGGATAAGAAATGGAGCCTATTTGCGCTTACGTGACATTAATGTTTCTTATCGATTGCCGAAAAGCATGACAGAGAAATTGCGTGTGAAAGATGTCAATCTGTTTTTTAATGGAACCAATTTGTTTGTTTTTTCGCCAATGAAAGAGTTTCATGATCCCGAACAAAAGCTGTATGATTCTTATCCAGTCATGAAAACCTTTACGTTTGGACTTGATGTTAAATTTTAAATGAAAAAAAGATGAAAAAAATATATTATCCTTTAATTGCATTGGCCTTGTGCATGTCCTCCTGTAAAAATGTATTGGACATTGAGGACCTCAATTCGCTGGATGAAGCTAAGGTATGGGCTGATCCAAATCTAGTGAACGGCTATCTTGCCAATTTATATCCACTATTTGGTAACTGGAATTCTAGTGCGGATGGAAATTCTGAACAACTAATCGGGATCGCTTTTCCATTGGATGCGGTTACCGTCAACAATGGTTCTTACAAATCATGGGATTATACAACCATCCGGAAAATCAATACGGCCATACAGAAAGTCAATGAAAGTAATTCGTTAAAAGACGATTTTAAAAAAACGGTGATTGGCCAGGCGTTGTTTATGCGTGCCTTTATGTATTTTAACATGGTCAGGATCCACGGCGGTGTTCCTTATATTACTGTACCGCAAGATCTAAAAAATGATGATCTTAATGTGCCCCGCAATTCGACAAAAGAATGTTTCGATCTGATCGTTAAAGATCTGGATCAGGCTATTTCACAATTGCCAAAAACAATTGCAAAAGGAACGGCCGATTATGGGAAAATCGATGGTGATTTTGCAGCCGCTTTTAAAGCAAAGGTACTATTATATAAGGCTTCTCCACAGTTTAACCCTTCCAATCCTTATGGAAATGCCTATTGGCAGGAGGCCAATACCGCAAATAAATTAGCTTATGATCAGCTTAAGGCGGATGGCTATAGTTTGACTTCAGATTATTCCAACATTGCGCTGGTAGAAAAGGGACCAGAGGTTGTTTTTGCTGTGATTAACACCTATCCAAATAAAGTTGCCAATTGGGATAATGGTGTACGTCCGGGATCCGAAAGTAGGGGGCCGGCAGGTTCCGTTCCATCCTGGGAATTTGTAAAAGCTTTTCCAATGAAAGATGGAAAGTTATATTCCGATCAAACGGGTAAATACCATAAGACAGAAGATCAATTTCTACAATCCTATTGGGAAAACCGCGATCCGCGTTTTGACAAGTCTATCGTGTGGAATGCCAAAATCTATGAAGTTTCCGGCAAGACCGGCAAAAGACAATACACTTCTGTCGGTATTGCTCCGGCTTTAGATGACTTTGGCATTAACCCGAAGGCAAAAACACCATCGTCCAATTTGGACCGATATAGCGGTTTTTTTATCCTAAAAAATTCCAAACTGTCACTAAAGCAAACCGAAGTGGAAACGCAGTATGATGTCGACTTTGTATTGATGCGCTATGCCGAGGTTCTATTGAATTATGCTGAGACGGCAAATGAAACAGGAGATTTTGCGACAGCCTTAGACCTGGTTACGCAAATTAGGAAAAGAGCGGGAATCGAGCCGGGCGCAGACAATAAATATGGCATAACGGCGACCACGAAAGAGCAAATGCGTGAAGCTATTTTGGCAGAGCGTAACATTGAGTTCTGTTTTGAAGGACATCGTTTTTGGGATTTAAGAAGGTTACGTAAGCTCAATATACTGAACAATACAACCAAACATGGAGTTGAAGCGATAGCAATAAATTCAAATGGAACGGAGATGAATCTGGATGATGCCAATGCATTGGCTAAAACATATACATTGAAGGAAAATCAGTTCAAATATAGCGTCTTGCAGGTGCCCAGCACAGGAAACAAAGTGAATTTGGTACCCGATACCTATTATTTCTTTCCCGTCGCGCAGTCGGTCATTGACAAGAACCCAAATATCAAGCAGAATAAAGATTGGGGCGGAACATTTAATCCAACCATGGAATAGTATTTTTGTCTAAACCCATTCAATAAAAAACACCCGCAACAGCTAAAGCCGTTGCGGGTGTTTTTATTTAAATCTCATTTATGGTGAATTTATTAATCACCCGATTGAGCCTTATTTGGATGATAATTTAAAAACTCTTGAACTGAGTCTACCCTGGCCTTTGATTTTGATCTCTTTCGGATAAAGTTCCAATAAGCCATAGGCATTGCTGGCAGGAGTTTCAATCATACCCTCCATCGTGACAAAAGGAATATTGTTTTCCTGTACAAAATTGCCTTTATGATTATGACCGGAAAGCACCAGTTTTACTTCGGGAAATTTGTAGAGTATAGCAAGAACTTGTCTGTTATTGAGTGTTTCATAGCCATTTTCTGGCAATAATGGATGATGTGTCAATACGATCACATGCTCTTTGTTTTTCCGCGCTTGGGCAAGTTCGTTTTGTAGCCATAAGAGCTGTTTATGATCAACTCCGCCATTCCAGGGTTGCGTGTTTTTTCTTCCATTTGCTTGTAGGCTATCGACCAATAATTTCCATTCGCTCCGCTCTGCTGAATTGGCTGTTGTGGCATATTCACTGAGTGCATTTGTGTTTAAGAATACAAATCGCCATTTTCCCTTTGTGAATGAATAGTATTTAGCTGACATGCCAAAAGTACTGTGCAATAGATCGGGGTTGGATACGTTGACGTAGTCGTGGTTTCCAAGTAGACAATAAGTCGGTTTTTTTAATGGGGAGAGATGTTTTAACAGTACAGGTAGATCTTTTGGACCTTCGTCGACAAGATCGCCAAGAATCAATGAAAAATTGACCTTATTGCGATTGAAGAAGTCTACAGCCGTATCGACCTTCATTAATGAATTGTGGTAGAAACGGCTACCGTGGTCTGTTTTGTCTGCATATTGCATATCGGCCATGATACCGATACGGAGAACCGGTGTGTTGGATTGTGCCATGCTGAATAAGCTGGGTAAAGAGCAGATGACGAATATGGAAAGGAACTTCCATTCCCGTTTGATTTTTAAGCCAATCTGTTTCATTTTTTTTAGCGTTTTAAAATATGTTTTTATAAGAATATATTAGTCCGTATTCCGGTAATGTTGCTTTACTGTCTGTTTAGTCTATTTTTTGAGCTGCCGTTCTGGGTAATTGATTATAATGTTATCACGAGTATACTGAGAATAAATTAGAGATTCAAGTAAATTGAATACACAAACGTTTGTGTAAATTGATGGATCGCTAACGAATTATAAATGATTGCCAACACATATAAACTATTGATTTTTTAGATATTGTAATACTGTAAATTGGCGATTGTGGTGTTTAACGAATAAAAGGTTTAGGTATATAGATAATATGAAATTGATTCGTGCAATAACAATTATTCTTCTTACTTGTTATGGTATTTTGTTACCAATTTATCTCGGAATTATACTTCCCGAATATTGGGCTTGTCGGAAATGCATTTATGAGGGAGCTATGGGCACTGATATATGGGGAAACTCAGTACAGTGTTTTGGCGACAGTAAAGCGTTTGGTGAAGCTATTTTCCAGTTTTCGTCTTTTCTGGTTTCGGGATTAACTTCTGTGTTGATCGTAATTTTTTTAAGGACTTATTATTTGAAACGAAATGCAAAAATAAATACGTATGATAAAGAAAATCCTGATTAGCTTGACTTTAATTACCATTCTTGGCTGTTGTTGGTTTTTTTTTACACTATTCGACGCTATTGACTTGGCGCCTACGAAAAATAATCATTTGGCAAATGAGGAAAAATGGAAAATAGAGCAGCGGGCTGATATTGTCAATAGGACAAGCTGGTCGTTGTTGTTCTGCAGAACATGGATGACTAGTATTCAAAAAAACGTATTTTCACAATAGACAAATTTTATCCATACCAGTAAGGACTAAAAAACTAAATAAATGATCAAACAGAATTCGGCGGAGAGAATCACTATTTACCTGAATACAAAGGAAGAGTGGCGATTTTGGCTTGAGAACAATCATCACATAACACAATCAATTTGGGTGATCTGTAATACTAAAAAATCAAATTTACCGGTGGTCAACTGGACAGAACTTGTGGATGAAGCTTTGTGTTTTGGCTGGATTGATAGCACAAGGAGGCCGATTGATGCCTATTCATTCATGCAGTTATTTAGCCGAAGAAAACCCAATAGTACCTGGTCTAAAATTAACAAAGAAAAAGTTAAAAAACTAATCGATGCGAATCTGATGACTCCAGCGGGGCATGAGGTTATAAAAATAGCACAAGAAAATGGCTCTTGGTCAATTTTGGACAGTGTGGAAGAATTAATTATTCCCGAGGATTTGGATGAAGCATTTCAACATTATGCAGGTTCAAAAGATTATTTTCTAGGATTGAGTAAATCCGTCAAAAAAATGATGTTGCAATGGATTGTTCTCGCCAAAAGACCAGATACCCGCAAAAAACGCATTGATGAGATTGCCGCGAGAGCAGCAGAAAAAGACAGACCTAAGCAATTTGTGTAAATTTCCAGTATTTCGAACTGCTGTTTCGAGTGGTAAATAAAGGATTTTTAGTCAGATCTAAACATCTGGTTTTAGGAATTCTATTGCCTAATAGGGCTGTTTAAAATAGTGCTATTTTCATGGCTATTTAATAGCAATGTTTTGGAAGCGCTTCATTGTAAAACTTATTTTCATTTTTTCCTACAAAACGTATTAATTAATTTATACCAGGTCTACTATTAGTAGGGGTTTAACAGGGGGATAACAGGGGGTTAACAGGGGTATAACAGGGGTAAACCCTTGTTAACCCCTAGCTATATCCCTGTAAAAATGGTATTATTCCGATTTAACTTACGAACGTGATGGCAATGTGGTAACATGGTTAGGGGGATAATGAATAGCTGTCTCAATAATGCCATTTTTTAATTGGGGATATGACAAGAGGTGTTAGTGCGTGTTGTCTAATGATTACACGATCAAAAGACCGTGCTAAAGCTTATATTAATAGCAACTTGATTTGCTGTATTTGTTCAATTTTTGTATCATTGGGGAGATGATAACCAATGCAGCAGCTTAAGTATTTTTTATACGCGTATCTCCAACTCTTTCTTCTCCTTTTCTTAGGGCAATCGCCAGTTTGGAGTCAGGTCAATACGTATGCGTTTAAAACCTTAACTTCTGACCAGGGCCTGGTCCATAATCATGTCAATTGCGCACTCCGGGATAAGTACAATTACCTATGGTTTGGTACAGAATCTGGCCTGAGTCGATTTGATGGAGCACAATTCACAAATTTTCGCTATTCCGCCAATAAACGTACTGGCCTGAGTGGAAATTCGATTTCCGCAATCTTTGAGGGACCAGAAGGCAATATATGGATCCGTACCAGCAACCGGATGAATGTGTATGATCAGCATTCAGGAATTATCGTCCAGCAGCTTGATTCCATACTGTCCCGCTTAAAGTTGCCCGTCAAAGACGTACACACGATAAGGCCCTTGGAAGGGCAGGCCTTTGCATTATTGTATAGCGATCGTTCGTTGATCTTGTACGATAGCCTAAAGAAAACCTATCGTACTGTACCGCCGTTGACCAAAAATAACCGAATCGCTGATGTGATAGCTGGTCAAGGGCACACGATCTGGGTAATCTACGAAAATGGCCTGTTGGGCCACATTGATACCAAATCACTGCAAAGTACCAAAACCAGTCTATTGCCGATCAGCAATAAGCTGGTAAATTATAATCTATTTGCCGATCAAGAAGGGGCGATATGGATCTTCTCAAAAGATATTCCAATCGGTGTATACTGGCTTGACCCGAAAAATGGATCAATTCAACATCTCCAAAAAGAACTATCCAACCCTTTTGTAGGTAATATCGTCCAAGATGATAAAGGGCATCTCTGGCTAGGGACTGACCATGGTGGGATCAATGTTTATGATAAAAAAACAAAAAGTGTACAAATTATCGGTAACGATAAATATGATTTACGGAGCCTGCCTTACAATAGCATAACGGCTTTATATCGGGATAAGTCAGGTATTATCTGGACGGGAACATACAAAGGCGGCATCAGTTATTATCATCCCAACTTGTTATTATTCTCCTTAGTCAAGAACTATCCTGGACTTCCCAAATCACTTCCCTTTGACGACGTCAATAAGTTTGTACAGGATCGAAAGGGTAATCTCTGGATTGGGACAAATGGCGGGGGATTGCTCTATTATGATCTCAGTCAGAAAACCTTTACGCAATACCTGCATGATCCTCAGGATCCCAATAGTTTGAGCAGCAACGTGATTGTTTCCTTATTGCTGGATGCGGAAGACAGGCTGTGGATCGGAACTTATCGAGGTGGTATGTGTCGATTTGACGGCAAAAGTTTTAAGGTTTTCCAACGTGACTCGACGCCGGGGAAATTGAACGACGATAGTGTATGGGAGATCTATGAAGATAGTCAACATCGGTTTTGGATAGGAACGCTAAGTACCGGCCTGTACCTGTTTGATAAAAAAACAGAACAGTTTTCGAAAACATATACACGGCAGGGCCAAAGCATCAACAGCAATTATATCTCTGTCTTATTTGAGGATTCAAAAAAACGTCTCTGGATCGGTACAGCTACAGGATTGGCATTGTTGACACCCGACGAGAAGATTACTTATATCAATACATCCAGTTCGCCTATGAAACTCATGAATGATCTAATTTATGATATCAAAGAGGACAAAACTGGTCGTATTTGGGTAGCGACACAAGAGGGACTGCATGTAATCGATGGTGCGAAAATAAGCTATCTTACACAGCAAGATGGGCTTAGCGACGATGCAATCCTGGCGCTTTTGGTAGATAATCAAGGTGATATTTGGGCTTCCACCAACAAAGGCCTGTCGGCGATTGTCGGTACGGGGCAGGCAGAGAAGTTTATCATCCGCAATTTTACGCAGGAATTGGGCCTTCAGGGGAATGTATTCAATGAAAACGCTGCTTTAAAAATGCGGGACGGAAGACTTGTGTTTGGTGGGCCAAAGGGATTCAATTTTATCGATCCTACGAAAATTAGCCGCGAAAGTGAGCTGATCTTGCCGCTTTTGTCCAATCTCTATTTATTCAATAAGCGGGTAGCCGTAGGTGAAGAATTTTCGGGCCGGGTCATTTACGATCAGGCCCTGAATAATCTTAAGGAACTTAGTCTTCCGTACAACCTCAATGCCATTTCGCTGGAGTTCTCGACCTTTGACTACCTACAGCAACATAGTGGACTCTACCAATATCAGCTTGCTGGTCTAAGTGATGAATGGTTTGATTTTGAACCGGGAACCATGCGGGCCAATTTTACCAATCTGGACACCCGCAGCTACAGCTTGTATATTCGGCATGCTATTGATTCAAGTAGCTGGTCAGATGGTGTACTACTTTTGACAATCGATATACAGCCACCGTTTTGGCGTTCAACAATGGCCTTTCTTTTTTATGCCTGTTTGATACTAGTCGTCCTATGGGCTTATTTTTATTTGACAAAACTGCGTGTCAGGACGCGTAATCAACTTTACCTCGCTCAGGAACAGGCTGCACAGGCAAAGGAACTGGATGCGTTGAAAACACGTTTCTTTACCAATATAAGCCATGAATTCAGGACTCCGATCAGCTTAATTCTAACTCCAGCGCAGCAACTGCTGGATGAAGAACAGCATCCAGAAAAAAAAGCCGACCTAAACTTAATCAAGAAGAATGCAGACCGCCTGCTTAAATTGGTCAACCAGCTGCTGGACTTTAGAAAATTGGAGAAAAGTGAACTTGAACTGAACGATGAGTATGGCGACCTCATGGGATTTATCCGCGAACAGCTCGATGCCTTTGTAGGAATAGCTCAAAGCAATCAGATCTCGCTGCAGGTTAATATCGCTCCAGACACATATCTGTCCTGGTTTGACAAAAACAAATTGGAAAGTATTATTTTCAATCTGATGTCAAATGCAGTCAAATTTAGCCCAGTATCCGGTATTGTGGCATTCAATGCCGAAATCACTGAACAAGAAACAGAAAAGATATTGCGTATTGAAGTTCGAAATCAGGGTATAGCGATTCCCGAAAACCTACAAGCCCGCGTTTTTGAACGTTACATACAACTGGATGTGCCAAATGGAAAACTGAATCAAGGTACAGGCATCGGGCTTTCTATTGTCAAAGACTATGTCGAATTCTTGAGTGGAAATATCAGGCTGACTAGCAATGCGCACTGGACGACATTTAATGTTCAGTTGCCCATAAATAAGACCGTAGCGAGCGCCGATCCCGCCGAAAGCAGTAAGCAGGATAAACCCGCTATTTTATTGGTGGAAGATGATATTGACTTTCTTCATTACTTGGAGCGAACCCTGAGTTCGGTCTATCTAATTCACTCTGCACAAAGTATTAACGATGCAAAATTGATCCTAAGCAAGCAGCAGGTCGATCTTGTCATCACCGATCTCAGCCTGCCTGGAGAGAGCGGACTGGATTTTTGCCGCTTTATAAAAGCTCAGGCCAAGTTGGTACATATTCCTGTGCTGATTGTAACTGCGGTAGTCAATCAGAAGATCGAACTGGAGGCTTTCCAGGCCGGTGCAACAGATTATATCAACAAACCTTTTAATATCAGTCTGCTGCGTTCAAAATTGGCGCAGATACTCGATCAGCAGCAGACGTTAGTAAAACGGTATAAAAAACAGATCAACGTTAATCTGGCGCAGCCCGATATCGTATCTGCTGATGAACAGTTTATCCGTGTGCTGATAAAGGAGATTGAACAGGATCTCAGCGACTCTTCGCTTTCTGTCGAACTGCTAGCCAAAAGAATGAACCTCACCCGGGTAGGGCTTTATAAAAAGGTGCTTGCCATCACAGGCTATTCACCGATGGAATACATCCGACATATTCGACTTAAACGTGCCATGCATCTGGTGCAAAACTCGAAATTATCGATGGCTGAAATTGCTTATGAAGTAGGATTCGGAAATCCGAAACAATTCAGCAAATATTTTAAATCTGCATTTGGTAACCTGCCGTCTTTTTATCGAAAAAGCTTGTAAATAAATGATTTATAAGTAATGTTGCCTGCGGGTATTCCCGCGCAAGTTAACAAAACAACCCCTAAAAGTTAACAAAATATACCCCTTATACAACCGGTTGCATTCTATATTTGATCTGTTCTTTCAATAGAAAAGGACGTGTAATAACCAAGGGAATATAATAACCAATAAATCTTATTTAAATGCGCAACTTAACGTACGCTTTAAGTGGTTTGATGCTCTTCGCAATCGTGCAGCAGGGATTTAGCCAAGCCAATAAAGCTCATTATGAAAAAATGCCTTCCGGTATTAAGGTCAGCTTCAAAAAATCGGAGACTTCCATTGATCAGGATATTTATTTGGATGTCGTGACAGACAAGATCGTGCGTGTCACTGCTGTTCCTACAGGGGCCGCTTTACCGAGCCAAACAAGTTTAGTCATCGTCGATTCACTGCGCCGGCAAGTAAAATCACTCGCGGTAAGTTCGACCGACTCGACGGTAAATGTACAAACGGCCAATATGCAGGCAGTAGTTTCCTTGATGAATGGTAAAGTGGAATTTTTTGACCTTAAGGGGCAATCCATCCTTAAAGAAGCAAAGCGGAATTCAAGTTCTTTCTTAGCCAATAGTTATCAAGGTGATGCATTTTATCACATAAACCAAGACTTTATTGTCAATGCGGAAGAAGGTATCTATGGACTCGGCCAACATCAGAATGCAGTGATGAACTATAACCGCGGAAAACAGGTTTCGCTGCTGCAATATAATACAGAAATCGGAATACCCTTTTTACTGTCCACCAATAACTATGGTATTTTATGGCACAATTACTCCATTACAAAAGCGGGCGATGTGAGGCCGTTATTGCCCTTAAATGCTTTTAAGCTGCAGTCAAAAGAAGGTGAACCAGGGTGGCTCACAGCAACCTATGTCAATCGGAACAAGGGCGAAGAGGTTTATCTATCCCGGCCCGAATCGATCATTGACTATGGCTACCTAACAGATCAGCACAAGTTTCCAAAGAGTGTAAATCTGGCCGAAAGCAAAGTCATCTATGAAGGAAGTTTCTCCTCGCCCTACACAGGCAAACATGTGCTGCATTTTAAATATTCGGGTTATATGAAAGTCTGGATTGACGGGGATCAGGTCGCCGACCGCTGGCGGCAATCCTGGAATGCAGGTACCTTTGAGATTGAAAAGGACCTGCAGAAAGATAAGATCCACCAGATCCGCATGGAATGGATACCAGATGGGGGGGAATCTTATTTTACCTTAAACTGGCAGAGTCCTATCCCAGAAGAGCGTAAAAACATATTTTCCTTTAATTCGGAAGCTGGAGATGCCGTTGATTATTACTTTGTTCAGGGCGCATCAATGGATGAGGTCATTGCAGGTTATCGCCACTTGTCCGGTAAGGCACCGATTATGCCGCTTTGGAGCTTCGGATTTTGGCAGAGCAGAGAACGTTACAAGACGCAAGCGGAAATTGAAGCGGTCGCAGCTGAATTCCGTAAGCGCAAGATTCCGATCGACAATATTGTGCAGGATTGGTCTTACTGGACTGAAAATGACTGGGGGAGCCAAAAATTTGATGTAAAGCGTTTTCCAGATCCTCAGGCTATGGTGAAGAAGCTGCATGATCAGCACTTTAAGATCATGATTTCGGCCTGGCCCAAAATCAATGAAGAATCTTCCGTATACCAAGAATTTAAAGCGAACAAATGGATCTATCCACGCAATATCTATGATGGTCGTAAAGATTGGATTGGAAAAGGTTATACCTCAACTTTTTATGACCCTTTCAACAAAGAAGCACGCGATGGGTTCTGGAAATTGTTGGACAACAACCTTTTTAAAATCGGGATCGATGCCTGGTGGATGGATGCCAGCGAACCCGATATTCACTCCAATATTGATCTGGATGAACGAAAGTCGGTTTTTCAGCCGAGTATAGGATCATCGGTGCGCTATTATAATGCGTTCCCTTTACAAAATGCGAAGGGCATCTACGAGGGACAGCGTGAAACAGACCCCAATAAACGGGTATTTATTCTGACACGCTCCTTTTTTGCAGGCCAACAGCGCTATGCCGCGGCGGCCTGGAGTGGCGATATTGCTTCGAGATGGCATGATATGAAAGATCAGATTGCAGGGGGCATCAATTTCTCAATGTCCGGTACTCCGTACTGGACAATGGATGCCGGTGGCTTTTTGGTTGAAAATAGATTTCACAAACCTAATGCGGTGGACTTGGAGGAGTGGCGCGAGCTGAATAGCCGCTGGTACCAATACGGGGCATTCTTGCCTTTGTTCAGGGCGCATGGACAATATCCCTACCGCGAGCCGTACAATATCGCTCCGGCAGATCATCCAGCCTATAAAAGCATGACTTATGCGATCGGCCTAAGGTATAAATTACTCGCCTACAACTACAGTCTTGCCGCAAAGACTTTTTTTGAAGACTATACGATGATACGTGGGCTTGCCATGGATTTTCCACAAGACAAAGATGGATTCGATAGCAACGACCAATACCTCTGGGGGCCATCTTTACTGATCAATCCAGTTACAGAAAAAGGGGCGACCTCACGCAAGATACATTTTCCGAAAGGAACCAGCTGGTATGATCTATACAATGGCAAGATGATAGCAGGTGGGCAGGATCTGCTTGTTGCGGCACCATACGAACGTATCCCTGTCTATGTCAGAGCCGGATCTATATTACCTATTGGACCCGTTATGCAGTATACGACGGAGAAAAAGGCGGATGTGCTGGATCTTTATATTTATGCAGGGGCAAACGGTCAGTTTTCACTCTATGAAGACGAAGGGAGCAATTATAATTATGAAAAAGGGAAATATAGCCGCATTGATTTCAGCTATGACGATTCTGCACAGATACTGTCTTTGGCCAGCCGTCAGGGGGATTTCGACGGCATGCTGACCAAAAGAAAGTTCAATATCATTTTTGTGAGCGACAGCAACGCCGTCGGACTGGATATTTCACCAGCTAAACCAATAGAGATAACCTATTCAGGTAAAGCTTTGCAGATGAAATTAAAATAATAAAAAACCAATTTATAAATCAAGACATATGATAAGCAAACAATTGTTGAGCAGGGGCATGGCCGTCGTGGTCATGACCAGTGTGACCTCTCTGGTCTGGGCACAATCCTTTACGGGATCGGTTGTTTCGGCTGATTCAGGATTGCCGATCGGGGGAGCGAGTATCAGCGTAAAGAATCAGAAGATTTCAACGAGTAGTGATGAATCGGGCAAGTTTTCTCTTGCAGCCAGCACAGGGACTGTATTGACCATTACTTACGTAGGGTACAAAACGGAGGAAGTTAAAATTACCGGTCCCAATATGGTGATCCGGCTACAGCCGCAAGCTTCCGATCTCGAAGAGGTGGTGGTTATCGGCTACGGTGTACAAAAGAAAAAGTTGAATACGGGAGCCAATTTGAAGGTGGAGGGTGAAGAACTGCAGAAACGCAATCAATTGAACCCGCTGCAGTCGCTTCAGGGGCAAGCACCGGGTGTATCCATTACATCAACTTCCGGCCAGCCGGGAGCAGATATGAAGGTCGTCGTCCGCGGATTGGGAACAATCGGTAATTCGGGCCCCTTATACGTCATCGACGGCGTTCCGGGAGGGGATATTTCGGTCTTGAATGCGGCCGATATTCAATCTATCGATGTACTGAAAGACGCCGCTTCGGCAGCCATCTATGGTTCGCAGGCTGCCAATGGGGTTATCCTGGTCACCACTAAAATGGGGGCTGCGGGAAAAAATGTGCTGTCGTTTGATGGCTATACGGGTATTCAGAACGTTTCGCGTAAAGCAAAATTGCTGGATGCAGATCAGTACAAACTGATCATGAATGAGCAATCGCTGAATTCGGGGGCCGCGGTGATTGATTTTAACGGCATGGACGATCTGGCCAATACCAATTGGATGGATTATATGTTTAAGGATAATGCAAAAATGGACAATTACAATGTTGCCCTGACCGGCGGCAATGAAAAATCCACCTACGCCTTATCGATGAATTATATTGGTCAGGAAGGGATTGTCGGTGGTAAAGACGTTTCCAACTATCAGCGTTATGGTTTCCGTACGAATTCGGAACATAAACTCTTTGATAACTTTGTGAAAATAGGTCAGCACCTTAACTTTAACTACATCAAAAATCGAGGTATCAGTGTTGGCAATCAATACAGCAATACGCTGCGCGGTGCTTTTGCCACTTCGCCCTTGTCACCGGTGTATTCGGACAATGGCTTGTACGGAAGTCCTTTCAATGATACTTCCAATTCACCTTGGTACAATGGTGACAGCAATCCATATGGGGTGATGATGACCAATTCGAACAACGCTAATGATGGCCAAAAATTATTGGCCGATATCTTTGCGGAAATCGAACCGATCAAAGGCTTGAAGTTCCGGTCATTGCTGGGATTCAACTATTATGCTTCAGAATATAGAAGTTTTACGCCCATGTATCGATTCTCTATCTACACCTACAATCAAGATCATACAACAACCTCGCAGAACATGAGCAAAGGTCATACGCTGACTTGGACAAATACTGCTTCCTATGACTTTGATATCCATACGGATCATCGTTTTTCGGCTATGGTCGGTATGGAATCGCTACGTTACCAGGGAACTTACCTCTCAGGGTCCAACTGGAATCTGCTTTCGCAGTTCAATGATTTTGCACATGCCTATTTGGACAATACCACAGGCCAGGCGCACCTGGATGAAAAAGGGAACGTCGTCGAAACGCGTACGGTATCTGGGAAGCCAGAGAACATCACCCGTAGGGTCTCGTACTTTGGACGGCTGGGCTACAATTATAAGGAAAAGTACCTGTTGAATGCTACATTGCGTGCAGATGGATCCTCTAAATTTTCGCGCAGCAATCGCTGGGGATATTTCCCTTCGGTATCGGCAGGCTGGGTAATTTCTTCGGAAGAGTTTTTTAAAGAACATTTAGCAGCTGTAAACTTCTTTAAACTCCGTGCTTCATGGGGGCAAGTGGGTAATCAGGATATCGCTGATTTTCAATATGCGGCACCCATCAGTACCTCAACAGGCATTACATCTTCCAACCCCGGAGCACATTATGTCTTTGGAACGAGCAACAATAATATCGCTGGGGCTTATCCGAGCCGCTTATCCAATCCGAATCTGACCTGGGAAACTTCCGAACAGACCAATATCGGATTTGATGCCAAATTTGCAAACAGCCGTTTGGATGTCGTTGCCGACTTTTATGTCAAAAAGACGAAAAACTGGCTGGTTACAGCGCCTGTTTTGGCGACAACCGGTACGTTGCCCCCTTTTATCAATGGCGGTGACGTAAAGAATACAGGGGTGGAACTGGGACTAAATTGGGCGGATAAGATCAACGAAGTCAAGTATCGTCTTGGGGTAAATGGAGCCTATAACAAAAATAAGGTGGGACAGATACCTACAGAAGATGGTATTATCCACGGACAGACAGCCATGTTGTACGATAACTCGGAAGAATTTTACCGTGCCGCAAACGGTCTGCCCATTGGCTACTTCTGGGGGTATAAGACGGATGGTCTATTCCAGAATCAAGCCGAGATCGATGCCTGGAAAACAGCTGGGAAGGGTATCCTTCAGGCCGATGTAAAACCGGGCGATGTGAAATATGTAGACCAGAATAGCGATGGTATTATCAATGCCTCGGATAAGACAAATCTGGGTGTGGGCATGCCTAATTTTACTTATGGATTTAATATTGGACTGGATTATAAAGGATTTGATTTCTCGGTGAATGCCTACGGTTCCCTGGGAAATAAAATTGTACAATCTTACCGCAATCATGCCAATAAACAAGCAAACTATACCACACGAATATTAGACCGATGGACCGGAGAGGGGACTTCCAGTACGATTCCCCGTGTGACGGAAACGAATGTCAATTGGCAGTTTTCAGACCTTTATATTCAGGATGGAGACTTTCTTCGAATCAGCAATGTGACCTTAGGTTATGATCTGTCGAAGCTGATCAAATGGAAGTACGCCAATCAGATCCGCGTCTACGTACAAGGGCAAAATCTGTTCACATTCACGAAATATGATGGGATGGATCCTGAGATCGGTTATGGAACAGATGGTTGGGTATCGGGTATCGACCTCGGTTACTATCCAAGACCAAGGACTGTATTATTTGGCCTAAATGTTAAATTCTAAATACAAGAAATCATGAAAAAAACGAGCTATATCTATCATTCCATGTTATTTGGGTCCTTAATCTTAGGATCATGTTCATCCAGTTTTTTGGATGTTGAACCGATGACAAGCGTTTTGGAAAGCAATTTTTATAAAACCGTAGCCGATGCCGACATGGCTCTGGTCGGCTGTTATGATGGTTATCAACGGACGACCTCCAATGGGAGCCAGTCTTTCTATCTGACAGCAGAGGTGGCCGCCGACAATTGTTTTGGCGGAACAGGTACAACGGACGGTCGCTCATTTCAAGCAATAGACCGTTTTGATATTGCGCAATCGCAATCGGACAATAATATCTTTGATGGTACCTGGTCTGATTACTATGCAGGGATTTTTCGCTGCAATACACTCCTGGGAAAATTGGACGGCACTGATTTTTCTGGTAATACAACGGCGCGGGCACGTATTGAAGGGGAAACGAAATTCCTACGGGCCACCATGTATTTTGATCTCGTCCGTCTATTCGAAAACATCCCTTTGCTAACGAGCCCGACCAATGAGAATATTCCACAGTCGGATCCCAAAGCGATTTATCAACTGATTGTTTCAGACCTTAAATTTGCGGCTTCCAATATCCCGGCCACAGCTTACCCCAAGTCAGCTGCGGCAACCAATGATGGTCGGGCAACTCCATTTGCAGCTAAAGCGCTATTAGCCCGTGTTTATCTATTTTATGCAGGTTATTATGGTGGCGAAGATATCGGTGTCTCCAAAGCAGAAGCCTTGGCGGGACTGGAAGAGGTTATCGGTAGCGGCCAGTTTGCGCTGGTGGCTGATTTCAAGAATCTGTGGCCAGCAGCGAGTTATATCCCCAATGCAAGCAATAATACGCTAGATATCTCCAAATATGCCGGCAAGGGAAATGCTGAGGTTGTATTTGCACAGAAATTCAACAATACATCGAACTACAATGGTTATGTTGATGGCAACCGCTGGGTGGTCTTTCTGGGCTTGCGCGGAAAAAATTGGTCGCCTTATGGCCAAGGATGGGGGGCATGTACGGTAAGCAAAAAGTTCTTCAATGAGTTTGACAACGTGGATACGCGCAAAACCGCCTCAATTATTGATATCGATGGCGAGAATATCACTGGATTTGACCTGAAAGACCAGCGTGAATATACAGGTTACACCATAAAAAAATACGCCCCCACGGCATTGCCGGATGGTACTACCAATACAGGTGGGGATAAGGATATGCAACTGTCCCAAGATCAGGATTACTTTGTCATCCGCTATGCCGATGTCTTGCTTATGGCGGCAGAACTCGGCTCCGCAAACGCACAGAAATACTTTGACGAGGTAAGGAAAAGAGCGTACAAAGCCAATTTTGTGTCGCTAGCAGTTTCAAAAAACAATATTCTGAAGGAAAGAAAATTTGAATTTGCGTTTGAAGGTATCCGCTATTGGGATGTATTGCGGCAGGGGCTAAATAACGCCGCCGCTACACTGGAAACAACAGAGGATGTGCTCAGTGGATCTGTGCCCGAGAAGGTCACTGTGACTAAAGAGCGTTTTTTGACAACGAAAGGATTTATGCAAATACCCAATAAGCAGATTACCTTATCCAATGGTGTACTGAAACAAAATGCTGGATGGAACTAAATACAGGTATACTAAGACTCACTATTAGTTGAATTATAAATAGAAAAACATGAAAAAGATATTCACCTATGCCATCTGTTTTTTTGCGGCGATGGTACTCTTTGGAGCTTGTTCTCCCGAGAATTATACACTGGGAGACATCGATGTCACTTCGGCGCAGTTGGAGAAGGGAAAGGCCTTTACCGTTGAACATGACGCCAGCAATCCCAATATTGTGTATTTAACCAGCTTGATGGATTCAAAATACACCCCATTGTGGGAACATCCACAAGGGCGGAGTCAAGAGAAAAAGGTAACCCTGAAAATGCCTTTTCCCGGTGAATACACCGTTAAATTTGGTGTCGAGACGCGTGGTGGCATCGTCTACGGCGAGCCTGTGACATTCAAAATCGATCAGATGTATGCCGAGTTTATCAGTGACGAGACCTGGACCTTACTGACGGGCGGGGCAGGGGAAGAGAAAACTTGGTACCTCGATCTGGATGCTGAGGGCATTTCTCGCTACTTTAAAGGACCAATGTATTTTTACGGCACCGGTGACTGGTGGGGAAGCATCAATAAAACAGCCGCGCCTTTAAACAGTGATAGCTGGAGTTGGGAACCCGATTGGAAAGGCAATAGCTGGCTTATGCCTGCAGGCGATTATGGAAGTATGACTTTTGATCTGAAAGGCGGTGCAAACATCAACGTGAATCATGCCATGCTGAGCAAAGTCCAGAAGGGGACTTTTAATATCGATACCGAAAAGAAAACCATCCGTATGACCGGGGCGTCGCCTTTACATGGAAAGCCACAAGATGGGATTGTTGTCGACTGGGGCGATGTCCGTATTATGTCACTAACCGAGAATACAATGCAACTGGCGGTATTGCGGGATCCCGTGCTTTCGAACGACGGAGCAGCCATGCTGACCTTTAATTTTATCAGCAAAGCATACAAGGAGAGTTTGACCGAAAATGCCTCGGATACCAATAAGACTAAATAAGCCTATGTTGAAGCGACGATTTCACACAGGATATAGCCGAATGATGATCCTGCTCTTCCTGTTATTGGCGACGGCGGGCTCGTTAAGTGGACAGTCCAGAAAGGTTATTGATTTTAATGGGGGCTGGTGGTTTAAACTGGACAGCAGCCAGCAATATGGCAATGGACGAAAAGGAGAGGGCTGGCGAAAGCTCGATCTACCACATGACTGGAGTATAGAAATGCCATTTAGAGAAAACAGCCCTGCAGGTAGCGGGGCTGCTTACCTCGATGGTGGCGTTGGTTGGTATCAAAAAACGTTTAAGCTGGCTCAGGCTGAGCAAGGGCAACGGATATTTATTGTATTCGAAGGTGTATACGAAAACAGTGAAGTCTGGATCAATGGGCATTTCTTAGGAAAAAGACCCAATGGTTATATCGGATTAGAATATGAGCTTTCCCCTTATTTATACTGGGATGGTAGAGACAACCTGATTTCAGTAAAAGTAAACAATAAGAATCAGCCCAACTCGCGTTTCTATTCGGGGTCGGGGATCTATCGGGATGTCAAATTAATCAGCCGGAATCCAGTCAGTATAGGAACGAATAGCACCTTCATAAGAGCTGAGCAGCTCAGCGAGAAACGTGCTGTCGTGGATCTCTCCCTGGAAATTGAGCATAACCTTGAGGAATCAAAAAAGATTACACTGCTGACAGAGGTTCTTTCAGCTCAAGGTGCTGTTGTCGCAAGCAAACGTGCTACGTTGAGCGCAGTCAAAGCGGGTCTGCACTCCATCGCTCAGCAAATAGTCCTCGAAAATCCCGTCTTATGGGATATTGAAAATCCCTATCAATATACCGCAAAAATTAAACTTATTGTTGATGGTCGGGTTGTCGATGAGCAACTTACGAAATTTGGCTTACGCAATTTTAGCTTCGATCAGCAACGGGGCTTTATACTGAACGGGAGGCAGCTTAAAATCCGGGGTGTCTGTTTACATAGTGATCTAGGTGCTCTAGGCATGGCATTCAATAAGTCTGCTGCATTACGTCAGCTCCGCATCATGAAGGCAATGGGGGTGAATGGGATACGCACCTCACACAACCCTGCGGCTCCAGCGTTTTTGGACCTTTGCGATAGCTTGGGTTTTATCGTGATGAGCGAAACTTTCGATGTCTGGAAAGGGCATAAAAATCCCTATGACTATCATTTATATTGGGACGAATGGTACAAGCGGGACTTTGTTGACCATGTCAAAAGGGACCGAAATCATCCGTCGCTGTTTATCTGGTGCCTGGGCAATGAAGCGCAGGAGCAATGGCATTCCAAAGCCGATGGTACAGCCATTCCGATAGCGCTGTCAGCAATCGTCGATAGTCTGGATGGCACACGTCCGACAACCATTGCCAATAATGAGCTCTCCAAAACCAATCCGGTGCTGATGAGCTCGGCGGTAGATCTGATTGGCTACAACTATAACCATAAGAAATGGGCAAGTTTCCCGCAAGATCACCCCGGAAAGAAATTTATCGTAACGGAAAGCACTTCGGCTTTGGAAAGCCGCGGAACGTATGATTTGGTTCCTTATGATTCTAGTCGCATGTGGCCTGAACGATGGGATATTCCTTTTTCTGGGGGGAATGAAGACAGGAACATATCGGCTTACGACAATGTATTCACACCGTGGGGTTCAAATCATCAGACAAGCTTGAGGTTGATGGAAAAGTACGACCATATTGCGGGAATGTATGTATGGACGGGATTTGATTATCTCGGCGAACCCACACCCTACACATGGCCGGCACGAAGTTCGTACTTTGGTATTGTGGATCTAGCCGGATTTCCGAAAGATGTCTACTATCTGTATCAAAGCGTATGGACGGAAAAGCCGGTCTTACATGTATTGCCTCATTGGAATTGGAAGCAAGGTGACCGGGTCGATATCGTGGTATATTTTAATCAAGCTGACCGGGTGGAGCTTTATCTGAACGGTAAAAAGATAAGGGAGCTGTCCAAAGCCTCAGATCGGTACGGCCTTGTATTTAAGGCAATTGATTTTGAACCAGGGGAGATTGAAGTAATATCGTTTCAAGGTGGTAAGAAATTGCTAAGTAAAACGATCCGTACGGCAGCGAAAGCGCACCGTATACAACTGTCTGCAGAAAATGTGACTTTCAGTTCAGCAAATAAAGAACTTTCTTTTGTACATGCTTATATCGTGGACGAGTTTGGTACGATCGTTCCTGATGCAGACGATAAAATCGAATTTGAGGTGGAGGGAGACGGTGCAAAAATTGTGGCGACAGACAATGGCAATACGACGGATCTGACAAGCTTCCAATCAGCTTTACGCAATGCTTTTCATGGTAAAGCCTTGGCGATTGTCACGAGCAAAAACAAAGGTAAAATACGGGTAAGGGCAAAAAGCGAAGGACTAATTTCGGGTGATATTCAACTTGAAGCCAATTAGTTCTTGGCTTTGGTCTGCGCTGGATTTGTATATTTTTTTTACTAATAAGAGCAAGATCTCACCAGGGTAAGATCTTGCTCTTTGTTGTATCCTGCTATCCTTAAGGCTATACTATTATTGACTTTTCAGATGATTTTATTTCGGTCGGGTTTTAGCAACAGCCTGAGTAACAGTATTGGTCGATCTATCAGGAAATTTGTTTAAACTAAAAATCAAGCTGTATACCAAACAGAGCGAATTTACTTTCCGATACAGAACTTAGAAAAAATATTATCCAATAAATCGTCTGTCGAAACACTTCCCGTGATTTCACCAAGATGATATAGCGCTTGGCGGATATCCATTGCTAGGAAATCAGAAGTGACAGGATTGTCAATACCATAGATTACGCGTTCCAATGAATCTGCTGTTTTTTGTAGCGCTTCTACGTGACGGATGTTGGTGACCATGACATCATCGGTGTTTAAATTTCCTAAATGTACACGATTGATCAATTCGTCTTTCAGTTCCTCGACACCGATTTGTTCTTTTGCTGAAATGTAAAGCGGATTAAGGACATTGTAAACCTCTTTTTGCGCCTCAGAAAGCAAATCTGATTTATTGATAATGGTAACAAATGGAATTTGTAGGCGCTCGATTTCAGGTAATTGCGCTTGTACTTCCTCGACTTTGTCCTGTGTAGGGTCAAATAGGTAAATGATCAATCGCGCCTGTTTCATCTTTTCACGGGTACGCTCAACACCTTTTGCTTCAATAACATCTGCCGTCTCACGTATACCTGCTGTGTCAATAAATCGGAATGTGACACCATGAATATTAATTTCGTCTTCAATGGTATCGCGTGTTGTCCCAGCAATATCGGAAACAATAGCACGTTCTTCGTTTAAAAAAGCATTCAATAGCGTCGATTTTCCTACATTAGGTTTTCCGGCAATGACAACAGGAACACCATTTTTTAGGACGTTACCCTGTTCAAAAGATTGCACTAATTTTTGAACAATAACCTGTATTTTGTTGATTAGATTTTTTAGCTGATCCCTGTTTGCAAATTCCACATCTTCTTCCGAAAAATCAAGCTCTAACTCAATCAGTGAAGCAAAGTGTATGAGATCTTCCCGAAGGGATTTAAGCTGATTGGAAAAACCGCCTCGCATCTGCTGCATCGCCACTTGATGTGCGGCTGCAGAATTGGATGCAATTAAATCGGCAACTGCTTCTGCTTGGGATAAATCCATTCCGCCATTGAGAAATGCACGTAGGGTAAATTCTCCCGGACGAGCAGCACGCGCTCCTTTTTTGATGAGTAAATTAACAACGCGCTCAATAATATATTTGGAGTTATGTGTTGATATTTCCACCGAATTTTCTCGCGTATAGGAGTTCGGGGCTACAAATAAGGAGACCAATACTTCGTCGATAATTTCTTCACCATCGCGTATAGTTCCAAAATGGATGGTATGTGATGCCTGTTGAAGTAGGTTCTTTCCTTTAAATATTTCGTTCGTAATTTTTATGGCATTCTGGCCCGAAACGCGTATGACAGCAATAGCTCCATTTGTTCCGGAAGATGTCGCTAATGCAACAATGGTATCTTCAGTGATATATCCCGTATTTGACATGGTACAAAGATACGTTAAATTGGAGTAATGGATTCTATATATTGCCGGACAAATTAAATTCGTCGTGATCGATTAAACCTTTGTTCAAACATTGAAGTCATACCCATAGAAACGCTTGTAAAAAAGAATGAAACACAGGTAGAGCGGAATTGATTTTTAAATTTAAATTATACTGTTATGAGAAAGATGATATACTTCGCGTTGGCAATAGGAGGACTGGTACTAATGGCTCCACAACAATCTTCGGCTCAACATCGTGGACACGAGCGGGAATGGAAACAGGACAAAGAGCGTAGAAAATATGAAGAGAAAAGGGATAAGGAATATCGAAAATATTTAGAAAAACGCGAAAAAGAAGACCGTAAGTATCATAAAGAAGTAGCTAAGTCATATCGAAAAGGATACCGTCATGGAGCACCGGCCTGGGCAAGTGCACATCGTTACGATAGTAGACACCATGTATACTTTAGAGATTACAAAACATTCTACGATCCTTACAGAGGAGGTTACGTGTACATGCGCAATGGTCGTTGGAATTTTTCAGCAAATGTGCCTTCATTTATGTTGAATGTCAACTTGGGAGCAGCCAATATCCGGATTGTAAAAGATGTTGCAATTAGCAGACATCCTGAAGATTTTTACAACGACTATCGTTGGGATTAGAAAGAATTTATCTTGTTGTTTGAATAAAAAAGCCTCAATCTTTAGGAAGATGAGGCTTTTCTTTTTGCTAGTCTTCTTCGAAACTGACTTTATTCACTTCAAGCGACTTTATCCGCGCTAACGATTCAATTCTTAAATCGGGCAATTCTCTTAATCTTTTGCCACCTTCCTGAAAAGATTTTTCGATAATAAATCCCATGCCAAATACTGAAGCCCCCGATTGTTTAACGAGATCGAGCATACCAAAAGCGGCATTCCCATTGGCTAAAAAATCGTCTATAAAAAGAACATTGTCGCTCGGCGTAAGAAACTCTTTGCTGACACAGATGTCATAGGTTCGGTTCTTGGTAAATGAATGCACCTGGCTTATATACATATCTGCCATGGTGGTCGGTTTTGCTTTTTTCACAAATACAACCGGTAATTCCAAAAGGTAGCCAAGCATGATCGCTGGGGCTATTCCGCTTGCTTCAATTGTAATGATTTTATTGATCGGGAGGTCTGCAAAACGACGGACAAATTCCACCGCAATAGATTTCATCAATACGGGGTCCATCTGATGATTGATGAAGTTGTCTACTTTAAGTATGCCTCCTGCAAGACTTTTACCGTCATGAAGGATTCTATCCTTTAATAATTTCATGTTTTACTCGTATAAATATAGCGTGCTATGTCAAAATTTTGATTTGTTAATCCATCTCCATCTGATAGAGGTTATTGAACTCTTCTTGATGATGTTCGAGAATTACCTTTCGTTTCATTTTCAAGGTTGGTGTTAACTCTCCATTTTCAATAGTAAATTCATCTGTTAAAATAATTGGTTTCTTAATCTGCTCCCAGTTACCAAAGTGCTGGTTCGCACGACGTACCTCCTGATTGACTTTTTTTACAATGGCAGGGTCAGTCAGAAAATCATCCTTTGTCATGGTTGCAAGTTCAGGAGCATCTGTTCTGGCCCAATCCAACAAATGGGCATAGTTTGGTACAATAAAAGCAGAAGCAAACTTCATCCCGTCACCGATAACCATTGCCTGTTCAATAAATTTAGATTCAACGAGCTTGGTTTCTATAGGTTGTGGTATGACGTACTTCCCGCCCGAAATTTTGAACATCTCTTTTTTTCGGTCAATGATTTTTAAGAATTTTTCATCTTCCCACTTTCCTATATCTCCGGTATGCAACCATCCATCAATGATCGTTTTATCCGTTTCGGCCTTGTTCTTATAGTATCCCATCATGACATTAGGGCCTTTTACTAATATTTCTCCGTCTTCAGCAAGTTTTATTTCAACAAAACGGACAGGAAGGCCAACAGTACCTATGCGTATTCCTTTGATATAATGATTGACCGAAATGAGTGGGGAGGCTTCGGTCATGCCGTAACCCTCATATAATGGAATTCCTGCAGCTAAGAAGGCACGTGTTAACTTGCTGTGAAGAGAGGCTGATCCAGAAGCAACGGTAAGTAATTCGCCACCCAATGCTTCATACCATTTGTTAAGGACAAGTTTCTTGGCAAGCTTTAGTTTGAGATTATAGGATAGACTTCTTTTCTCAGGATTTGGATCATATTCTTCTGCAACTGAAACAGCCCAATCAAATACTTTTCGTTTGAAACCACTGAGATCATGACCTGTTTTCATAATTTTCTCATAGACTTTTTCAAGAATACGTGGGACAACGGTCATGATACGAGGTTTTACTTCCTTCAGATTATCACCAATCTTGTCAAAAGATTCTGCGATATAGATCGTAAAGCCAAGATACATATAGGTATATAAAACCATACGCTCGTAGGCGTGGCAGGGCGGGAGGAAGGTCAGTCCGCGGTCATAAGCTTTACAAGGGGTAATTTCTGCTGCGCCCAATACATTGGAAAAAATATTATTGTGTGACAGCATTACGCCTTTTGGTTTCCCTGTGGTTCCGGAAGTGTAAATCAAGGTAGCGAGATCTTCAGGTTTAACCTGGTCACGTAGTGCTGCTAGTTTTTCTAGGGAGCAATTGGAGCCTATATCATGAAGTTCTTTCCAGCTACGTGTACCTTCCTGTTCGGTGATACAAAAAATATACTTCAATGTATAGATTGAGTCGGTTAGATTCATCAGGCGATCGTACAAGCTTTTGTTGCTGACGATGCAAACCCTGATTTCAGCATCATTAAAGATATATTGATAGTCTGTATCCGTAATATTTGGATAGATGGCCACCACTACTGCACCAATTTGCTGGATTGCAAAGTCAATCAAATGCCATTCTATACTGCTGCCGGCAATGAGACCAACTTTCTCGTTGGGTTTCACGTCAAGTTCAATCAGCCCTTTGGAGAGGCTGTCTACTTGTTCAAGAAAATCTGCTGTTTTGATATAATTCCACTTGCCGTCCACCTTGTGCGCAAACATATCAAGATCGGGGTATTTGCCCATCTGTTGACGTGCAAGATCAAATAATCTAAGTTTTTCTTCCATTTCAAATCGTATTCTTTTAAGCTCCGTGGGAGCACCCTTCCAGTATGAACTTTGTTTTAAGGGAAAAGTTTGCAAACATAAATAATAGTTTCAAGAATATGGAATGATTTTGTAATTAGCTTGTTCCAAAAGGACGAAGGGGAGGCGAGTGATAGGTGAAGTGCTTTTGTGCTTTTCAAAAGTAGGGTGTTTCTTGGAGACCATTTGAGTATAGTTCCTTGAGTAGATGGACTTGATGCCCGCCAATTATAAAAAAAGCTAGTCGTTATCGACTAGCTTTTCTTCTTTGTTTTTCTTTGATCAAAAGCCCGAGCTCCCGACCTGTCGCTCCTGCGACGGAAGTATTTTCTTGTGCTCTACGGAAAAGGTATGGCATCACCGCTTTAACCGGTCCATAAGGCATATATTTAGCAACATTATAGCCATGTGCCGCTAAGTTAAAGCTAAGGTTGTCAGACATACCCAATAATTGCGCAAAGAAGATGCGATCGGTGGATCTATCGATACCACGTCTGTCAATTTCCTTCGCCAATAACATGCTACTGTCCTCGTTGTGTGTACCCGCCATTAGCCCAAAGTTGTCCAGGTGGTCCAAGATAAATTCAATAGCTTCATTATAATCTCTATCGGAAGCTTCTTTATTTGGCTGGATGGGATCGGAATAACCTTTTTGTGCAGCACGAGCACGTTCGATCTCCATGTAGGCACCACGAACAATTTTAGCACCCATGTGAAACCCTCTAACTTTTGCGTATTCAAAGTCGGCTTTCAAAGACGCCAACTTATCACTACGGTACAATTGATAAGTATTATATACAATTGGTTTCTCCATATTGTATTTTTCCATCATTTCACGTGCAATATCATCGATCGCATCTTGAATCCATGAATGTTCAGCATCCACCAAAACTTTTACACCTGCGGCATGACATGCTTTACAGATACGGTCAGTGCGATCCAACATGCGTTGGTATTCTCCTTGTTCTGCCTCTGTTAAAGTTTCTTTGGCGTTGACCTTTTCAAATAACTCAAAACGTCCTAATCCAGTTGGTTTAAATACCGAAAATGGAATGTACTTGTTTTTACTGGCCGCAACTACGGTACGTAATACCTCTTCGCAGCAGGCGTCAAATGCACTTTCTGTTTCTTCTCCTTCAACGGAATAATCCAATATTGTCCCTACACCATTCTCTCCCAATTCGTTGATTGCTGCTTCGCAACCCGCGATGGTTTCTCCACCACAAAAATGTTTGAAGATTGTTTTACGGATGATGCCTTGGATAGGCAGCCCTATGTTCAGGGCAAAGTTGGTCATTGACGGACCTACTTTTGTCAAGAAGTTATTCGCTATTATTTTGAATAACCAATACGCTCTTTCCAAATCCTTATCGCTTTTACTTTTAAAAGCAATCTCTGTATTATCAAAGGATAATGTCTTGGGCTCAGAATTCTCAATCATAATCTTTATTTGCAATAAGGCAAATGTAGCAATTTAGTAAGCATTAAAACGATGATAATTCTTGTATTCCTCAGTTAAACCACTATTTTTGTGAAATGCAAGAATTTAAAATTGAGGGTGAATATATCCAGCTTATACAGTTACTTAAAGCTTTAAATTGGGTAGAGCATGGTGCTATGGCTCAGTGGGTTGTGGCGGAAGGATATGTGAAGTATAATGGGCAGGTCGATTACCGGAAAAGGCTCAAATTGCGACCAGGAGATGTTGTTGAATTTGATGGGATGCAAATAAAATTGGTGTAATATTAAACAATATTGGTAAATAGAAAACTTAAACCTTAAAGAATCGTAGAATGGAAGTCATAGAAAGTTTGGGCTATCAGGTATATTTTGATGATACGTTGGCCTCTTTAGAGGCGTTTTTAGCTGAACGCAATTACTCAAAGATCATCGTCTTGGTGGATACCAATACCTTGGATAATTGTTTGCCCTTGTTTCAGCAGGCGTTACCCAATTTAGCGAATTATGATGTGATAGAAGTAGATCCGGGGGAGGAGAATAAAAATATTGATTTCTGTATTGGTGTATGGCATAATATGCTCGATTTTGGAGCCGATAGACATTCGTTGATGATCAATCTTGGAGGGGGTGTTGTGACGGATATGGGGGGATTTGCAGCATCTACTTTCAAAAGAGGGATGGATTTTATCCAAATCCCGACGACATTATTGTCCCAAGTAGACGCATCAGTAGGAGGCAAGACCGGAATTGATATGGGGAGTGTAAAAAATATCATTGGAACTTTTGCACAGCCACAGGCCGTTTTTATTTCAAGTCAGTTTTTGAAAACATTAGATCAACGTCAGTTGATCTCTGGTTTCGCAGAAGTGATCAAGCATGGACTTATTTTCGATCGCGCTTATTATGAGCAGGTAAAGGCACTTGAAATTGATCAAATCGATAATTCTTTGGTTAAGCACTCTGTTTCGATCAAAAATCGGGTTATCCTAGAGGATCCGAAAGAAAAAGGACTGCGTAAAATTTTAAACTTTGGCCATACAATTGGTCATGCTATTGAGGGATACTCTTTGTTGAACGATGCTTCACCTTTATTACATGGAGAAGCTATTGCTGTAGGAATGATTTGTGAGGGGTATCTATCGCATAAATTGAATGGTTTGCCTTTGGATGAATTAAACGATTTGATCCAAACCTTCAGAAAATATTTCAACGATTACTCATTTGATTCTTCCATTGATACAGCATTGTTGGATCTGATGCGAAATGATAAGAAAAACCTGTCCAATCAGATTGGTTTTGCGTTGCTTGACCAAATTGGCAGTTGTCAATATGATATCTATGTGTCTGAGGATGATATTATAGAAAGCCTTGATTTTTACCGTGAGCTAATCACAGAATAATAAAACTGAAAAGCCGTGTATCGGGAGAATGCACGGCTTTTCTTTACAGCTATTTTTATCGCGATTTCGTTGCGGAAAATAGTAAACCTAAACTTAAATCATCATAATAACCATTTATATCATGAATAGAATCTTCATTTTTCTGGTTCTCCTGTTGGGGATATCAGCTGCTGTTCAGGCACAAAGGCAAGTATTGATCTTTAGCAAGACAAAAGGGTTTAGACACGGAAGCATCGAAAAGGGTGCACAGGTACTTAAACAATTGCTAGATCAAGAAAAGATAAAATCTGATCATTCGGAAGATGCCGCTCTATTTACCGATCAGGGATTGAAAAAATATGATGCTGTTATTTTTCTGAGTACAACCGGCGATATTCTCGATAATGCGCAACAGGAAGCTTTTATGCGTTATATCCAATCTGGAAAAGGGTTTGTGGGTATCCATGCCGCGACGGATACTGAGTTTGATTGGCCCTGGTATAATGGCCTTGTAGGCGCCTATTTTGCATCCCATCCTGCCGTACAGAAAGCCAAAATTGATGTAGTGGATAGAAAGCATCCAGCTACTAAACATCTCGATCCGATCTGGTGGCACAAAGATGAATGGTATAATTTCAAGGACGTGAAGGACGGATTGCATGTGTTGATGAATTTGGATGAAAAAAGCTACCAAGGTGGAAAAATGGGGGATCAACATCCGATTTCCTGGGTCCAAAACTACGATGGTGGAAAAGTATTTTATACCGGTCTTGGTCATACCGATGAGTCCTATGACGAACCTGAGTTCCAAAAACATTTAATTGGAGGAATTTTATCTGTTCTTCCCAAGAAAAAGTAAATTGTTTTCGTTTTCTTAAGTAGCATGTGCTGCATGCTTCATTGTGCTATAGCACAATGAAAAGTCCCAAATGGAATGAGCATTTGGGACTTTTTTTATCGCGAATGGCAAAACCGGAAGCGGGTTGATTTTGCCATTTGATTGCGTTAATAGTTCAGTTTATATTTTGCACCGATACTAAACCAACGACCGGGCATTGGAACAGCGGCAGCTTCAATATAACTCTTGTCAAATATATTTTGAACATCCATAAAGATGTTTAAGTCGTGGAGCTGGTACGATCCTCTTACGTCAGCAATAAAATAAGATTTGTAACTGATACGCTCATTAAAGCGGTTGGCAGTAGTTAACATCCAATTCTTGTGGTTTATAGTAAAGTTGGCAATAACTTGATGCCTTAGGCTTTCAATAGCATATTTGGATAGTATTCCATCTGCTAATGTTGTGCTTGGGTTGAGATAATTATAACTTAGCGTTGTAAAGTATCGTGTCGTTGCGCTGGGATCATTGATATTATATCGGAATGAAGCATTTAATCCATTAATTTTGTTTTTTCCAATATTTATTGGTTTCCAGGGAATGACCGTTCCGCTTCCTGTAGTGGCATCCTCTTTTTGCCAGTCTATGAAATCGCTTATCCTTCGATGGAAATAGCCCGCTTGAGCAATAATCCGATTGGATAAGTATTTTATACCACCTTCGATCTGATAGGCATTTTCAGAGCCCAGTGTGGGGTTTCCGACGTTGGCTGTCTGATTGGTGTAAAGATCCGTAAAGGAAGGGATCCGCTGGCTAGAACCTGCGTTGACTACAATCTTCCAATGTTCGGTAATATCATATCCCAAATCTAGACCCGGGAATACCTGCCAGCCAAATTTTGAGTTATAATTGATGTAGGCCCCTGAGTTGATCATCAGTTTTTCGATCGCCTCGGTTTTGAATTCAAGGTAGCCGCCGTAATTCTCCCGGTTATGGTCGCCAATACTGGTGCTATTGATGCGTTCAAATCGACTTTCCAGTCCTAAGCCAAATGTACCATAACTTTGCTCCAATGTAGCATTGATTTCTGCTCCAAAGACGTTGCTGTAATGTTTGGATCTACCTTTGGTTGTTTCTCGGCCTAAATACCAATATTCATCTTCGTTGTAGCGATTACTGAGGCGTGGACTGATGGAAAATGCCTGTGTTAATTGATGCTTGGACTGCAGGGAAGCGAAAGCTGTCTTAACCTGTTCATAAGCTTCCTTGTCACTCGGTGCAGCATAGTAACCATTGGCTCCAAATTGATTATTGATATAGCCAACATTGGCTTTTATCATATTGGCTGTATTCGGTTGATATGTCCCGTCATAATAGAGTTTATTATTGTTGGAGGCTGTATTATAGCGTTGCCCATTCGAATCTTCGTGACCAAAATATAAACCGTGGCTTGTTTGCTTGGTTAAGAACTGTGAGCTAAGCTGAACACCTTTGCCATAATACTTGCCTGCACTTGTCTGCTCATTATCTTTGAATGAAGAACCACTATACACCTGGGCACTAATTTGATTTGATTCAATTTTCTTTGTTACGATGTTAATGGCACCGGTTAGCGCATTTATACCAAAAATTCGTGAAGCTGGCCCCCGAATTATTTCGATACGCTCGATGGCCTCCAGAGGAACCGGAAGGTTCATATTATGATGGGCACTCTGTGGATCGGTGATTTTAACACCATTGAGTAGGATCGCCGTCTGTTCAAAAGACCCACCGTCGATACTTATATCTGCCTGCGAACCGAATGGTCCACGTTGGCGAATATCAACGCCTGGGATATTGCTAAGCAATTCGTTGATTGATCGATTTGGTAGTCTCTGTATATCTTCCTGCGTCAATATTTGGATATGCTTGCTTTGTTTTGAAAAAGGGATCTGTAAGCGATTTTGATTAATGATGACTTCGCCCAAAGCGGTTGTGTCTTTAATCTGTGCAGATGCGGCTCCTATACTCAGTACTAATGCAAAGTTTGCTAACGTAATTTTCTTATTCAACATGCTTTCCTAGATTTTACGCTGCAAAAGTAGCTTAGCTGAATAAAAAATAAATAGTCCGGAGTGAATAATACTGGTAGTCCGGATGATGTTTTTTAGCCTTCTTACATCCATTCTTCTCGACCGATACGCTTTTTTCCCGTTATATCGATGTGATCTTGCTTGTCGCTGCTTTTTATTTTTTCGATGTTAGCCAAGTCAGGTTGGCCGGATTCGAGCCAGGCTGAATACCAATAGGAAGCAACGCGTAAAATGGTTTTTTGCATTCTCCTTTCAACCATACCGTTCATGGCTTCATGATAAGCTCTAGCATAACTGTCGGAATAGGTCCATACCAATTGATTGTTTCGCTCAATAAAAGATTTTTTTTGAGATGGCTTAAATTGACGATTGAGCTGGGCTTCAATGCTCAATACAGAATCCACAAGGCGATTGCTTTCACGGACGATAACCCACGCCTCCGCTAAGGGATCTTTGATATAGATGGCTTTTCCAACGCGAAGGTTGTATTTTTCTGAGAACATTTCCGGTAAACGGCTTTCCCAGAATGCATGTATACCTTGTTGATGCGTTAGCTGTCCATTATAATTTTTAGTCGTGTGCAATGGAACATGGGCATCAGCAATATAATGGCCGAGTTCTGCTGAGTGTTTGATGATCCGTTTATAATCTTTTGCTTGAAAGGCCTTAACAAGCTTTTGATAGGTAAGATTGATTTGCCAGGGCACAATGCCATTTTTTAACAATTGCGTTTCTTGAAATTTCTCTTTGGCTTGTGACCAATGTATCGGTATGGAGTCAACTGTACTTTCCTTGCGGTAGTCCTCTAAATCTATAAAATGTCTTGGGCCTTCAGCGCTGTCTGTGAAGCAGCGTTTATCTGGATCAACAGCTTTTTCGGTAATAAGGTCAATATTGGATTTATAAAACTTAGCCAACTGAGCGGGGAGCGCAAAGACGGCATAATGATTAATTTTTTTATGCGCAAAAAATCCCCATGATGTTAAAATTAGCATGGTGACTATGCAAAGCATCCGATAAAATAGAGACTTCATGGAGTATTAAACTGGCTATTAATTAATTGTTGATATTAAATATACGTAAAGGAAAATTAAAAATGGATTAACGATTTTTTTTATTGATGTTAATTTATATTTTCTTAACATAACTAAACAATAAAATAATATTGATACTCGTTAAAATTGATTAATTTGCCGACACAAAATGCAGTCGTTATGAAGATATTGTATGCCGTACAAGGGACAGGAAATGGACATCTGAGCCGGGCAATGGATATTGTCCCCTGTTTGAGGGAGTTAGGGGAAGTCGATGTTTTGGTTAGTGGAATTCAAGCAGATCTATCATTACCTTTCGAAGTGAAATACCGTTTTCACGGGTTGAGTTTTATCTTTGGTAAATCCGGCGGAGTAGATCTGTGGAAAACATTTATGAGTTCGACGATCCGTAAATTTACGAACGAAATTAAGAGCTTGCCCATAGAAAACTATGATTTGGTGATCAATGATTTTGAACCAATTTCTGCTTGGGCTTGTCATTCAAAAGATTTGGAATGCATTGGGTTGAGCCATCAGATTGCTGCCTTAGATCCATCGAGCCCTAAGCCAGAAGATAGTGATATGTTGGGCAAATTTATTATGAAAAATTATGCTCCATCTACCCATTCCTATGGTTTCCATTTCAAGCGGTACGGCAAGAATATTTATCCACCGGTTATCCGTAATGCGGTTCGTGAATTGAATGTGACGGATCAGGGACATTACACGGTTTACCTTCCGGCATATGACGATGCGCATCTTTTAAAGCATTTGATGAAGTTTCCAGACGTGAAGTGGGATGTTTTTAGCAAACATAATTCGAAGGCATTTGACATGAAAAATGTAACAATAAGACCGATCAATAACCAATCTTTTATTGATAGTATGGCATCTTCTTCTGGAGTTTTATGTGGGGCAGGTTTTGAAACACCGGCAGAAGCGTTATATTTGAAAAAGAAACTGTTAGTTATCCCGATGAAAAATCAATACGAGCAGCATTTGAATGCAGCGTCATTGGAAGAGATGGGGGTGCCTGTAATTTCGAGCTTAAAACAGAAAAACATGCTGGCGATAGAAGCCTGGCTCAACAGTAAATCTAGGGTCGAAGTTGATTACCCTAATATCACGCAGGAAATTATAAATGAAATCGTGCAGAAGCACCGTTAAACAAACATGAAGTATATTGCATTAGCCCTATTATCCTTGACAACGGTCACAGGATTTGCTCAACAAAAAAAAACAAAAACGACGGCGAAGAAGAAGGTCGTCACAACTAAATCAAGTACAACAAATCAACTGAAAACGAAGGCCGATTCTGTGTCTTATGCATTTGGTGCCGATATCGGAAATTCACTAAAGTCTATTGAGATCGATTATTTGAAGTCAGATGTTATTGCAAAAGCAATTTCGGATGTGTTGAAAGGAGAGAAGTCTCTATTGGAAGAAGGTCAAGGAAGAGCTGTTATCCAACAGGCGATCATGGACGTTCGTGCTAAAAAAGAGGCTGCTAGCCGTGCTGAAGAAGATAAATTTTTTGCCGAAAATGCAAAGGTTGCTGGGATGAAATCTACAGCTGAAGGAATTCAATATCTTGTTTTAAATCAGACGGAAGGTCCAAAGCCAAAAAGTGACGATGAGGTAACAGTGCATTATAAAGGTACCTTATTGAATGGAAAGCAATTTGATAGCTCATATGATCGTAAGGAGCCATTGAAACTATCCTTGGGTCAGGTGATCAAAGGTTGGCAGATTGGAATTCCGTTAATGTCCAAAGGTGCAAAGTATAAATTTTTTATACCAAGCAGATTAGCGTATGGCGAACGGGCAACAGGTGAAATTCCTGCAAACAGCACGTTGGTGTTTGAGGTAGAATTGCTTGATATTGGTGCAGATGGAACAACGTAAATTAGGAAATACAAGCTTAATCGTTTCGGAAATAGGTTTGGGCTGTATGTCGCTAAAAGGCAATCAGTCCAAACAATCCAAAGATATTATCCAAAAAGCTTACGAGAAAGGGATCACTTTCTTCGATACGGCTGATCTCTACGATAAGGGTCAAAACGAGATGATCGTCGGGGAGAGTGTGCAAAGCTTTCGCAAGCATATTGTTTTGGCGTCGAAAGTTGGTAACCTTTGGCGTGCTGATGGGTCCGGATGGGATTGGAAGGCCTCTAAAGATTATATTATCAAGGCTGTTGAAGGTTCGTTGTCACGTTTAAAAACGGATTACATCGATCTCTATCAGTTACATGGTGGTACCATAGAAGATCCGATAGAGGAGATTGTAGAAGCATTTGAGTTGTTGAAGAAACAAGGGAAAATCCGTGCTTACGGTCTTTCATCAATTCGCCCTAATGTCATCAAGACATTTTTGTCCAAATCTGACATTGCCTCAGTAATGATGCAATATAGTCTATTGGATAGAAGACCAGAAGAGGAGATCAGTGGCTTATTGGAAGAACGGGGTGTAAGTATCGTCGTACGCGGTGTATTAGCCAAAGGAGTTCTCATCAACAAACCTATAGAACCTTTTCTTCAGTATAGTTCGGGAGAGGTGGCCCATATCGTGAGAAACTTGGCAAATCTTTCCAAACGTATCGGAAAAGACAATATGATTGTTGCTCTTTCTTATGTGCTTTCTAATGCAGCTGTAGCAACAGCACTTGTTGGGGTGAGTACCAAACTGCAATTGGATGAATTGATCAGAGCGAAAGCGCAGATTATCAAATTAAGTGATTCGGATAAGCAGGTTCTATTGGAAGGTGTCCGATCGTTATACTATACCGAACACCGGTAAGCTTTACTATTTATTAAAAAATAGTCTTAATATTTTAGCGAGGTCTTCTTTTGTATCCACGGCGACAGTTTCATGCGTTGTAATTGCTGTTTGAATGCCGTAACCGTTTTCTAACCAGCGCAGCTGTTCCAATGCCTCTGCTTCTTCTAGCATAGAAATGGGAAGTTGTGTCAGGGCTTTTAATGTATCTACCTGGTAAGCATATATTCCGATATGTTTATAGAATTTTTGCTTTTGTAACCATTGGTCTTTTTCCACACCTCTTAAAAAAGGAATGGTCTGCCTACTAAAGTAGATTGCTTCTCCTTTGCTGTTTCGGACAACTTTAGGGATGTTTACATTGAATAGTTCCTCCTCCGCGGTAATTTCCTTGACTAAGGTCGCTATCTGCGTAGTGGTATCTTCAAAACAATTTGCTAAAAGATCAATTTGCGCTGGGTCGATAAAGGGTTCGTCGCCCTGTATATTGATGGCAACATCATAGCCTTCTATATTCGTTATAACTTCGGCGCAACGATCTGTTCCCGATTGGTGGTGCTCTGCTGTCATGACCACCTTGCCACCAAAGGAAAGTACAGTTTGTGCTATGCGTTGATCGTCGGTTGCTACAACAACTTCGTTTAATTTTGTTGATTTTTTGACCTGTTCGTAGACACGTTGGATCATCGTTTTTCCTTCGATGTCGATCAAGGGTTTTCCAGGGAATCTGCTTGATGCATATCGAGCAGGGATAATACCTAAAAATTTCATCTTTTATTTTTTATCAATGGATGGGCAACTGGAATTTATCAAAAAGTCTGTAAAATAACATTATTTTACAGGCTTTTTAATTTGCTGATTATTCGAACAATCCGAATAATTCGGCTTCGATCTTTTGAATGATATCGCCGAGGTCTTCTGGGTTTTTGGTGAAGTCCAGATTGTCCTTGTCCAGAATCATTACCTTACCTTCTTTGTAATTATTGATCCATTTATCGTATTTATCGTTCAGCTTCGACAGATAATCCAAGCGAATTGCGGATTCATAGTCACGGCCCCTTTTTTGGATATTATTCACCAGAGTAGGGACAGAGGCTTTAAGGTAAATCAATAAATCCGGTGGTTTGATATAGTGGATGATGCTTTGAAAAATATTGCTATAGTTTTCAAAATCACGTGCGCTCATTAAGCCCATATCATACAAGTTTTCTGCAAAGATATACGCATCTTCATAAATGGTACGATCCTGAATCATATCAATGCCGGTTTCCTGCAATTTTACAATATGTCTAAAGCGACTGTTGAGGAAAAAAATCTGAAGATTGAATGCCCAGCGTTTCATGTCCGAATAAAAATCTTCCAGATAAGGATTGTTGTCTACAGCTTCAAACTGAGGTTCAAATTTAAAGTGACTGGCCAACATTTCAGTCAACGTTGTTTTGCCGGCACCTATATTTCCAACGATAGCTATGTGCATATTATTTCTAGCTTAATAAAATCTTTTAATACCAATAATCTCACGAACCTCTTTCAGTGTCTTGTGCGCAGATTCACTTGCTTTTTCAGCGCCCATTTTTGCAACTTTAGCAATGTATGCATCATCGTTTGATATATCCTCAATGCGAGAGCGTACATCGTTGGTTGCAAGTACCATATCTTCTGCCAATTGTTTTTTGAAATCACCATAACGAATTTCACATTTGTTATAGAGTTCATCAAAATGCTGTAACGTATCTGCAGTAGATACGACTTTCATTAAATCAAAAAGATTTTGGATAGCTTCAGGCTTAGGCTGGTTCATCTCCGTTGGACCAGAATCGGATACAGCACGCATCACCTTTTTACGAATTACGGTTTCACTATCCGATAGATAAATACAATCTGCTTCACCATTGGATTTACCCATTTTTCCCTGGCCTGCAAGTCCGGGAACTTTCACCAATTTGTCGGAATAGGAGAATGCAAATGCTTCTTTAAAATAATCTACGTTGTATAAGCGATTGAAGCGATTGCCAAAAGTCCGCGTCATCTCCAAATGTTGTTCCTGATCTTTTCCTACTGGAACTTTTGTGCCATGGTGAATCAATATATCACAGGCCATCAAGACCGGATAGGTCAATAAACCTGCGTTAACATTGTCGGGATTGCTTCTAACTTTATCTTTAAATGCTGTAGCACGTTCAAGCTCGCCGAGATAGGCGTTCATATTCATGTATAGATAGAGTTCCGCAACTTCTGGAACATCTGATTGAACATAAATAGTCGATTTCTCGGGGTCTATTCCTGCAGCTAGATATTCAACAATAACTTGGCGAACCGTTCCCTGAAGTCCATGAGGAGTGGGGTGGGTCGTTAGTGAATGTAAATCCGCAATGAAAAAAAAGCAATTATATTCGTTTTGCATTTTCACAAAATTGCTCAATGCGCCGTAGTAATTTCCTAAATGTAATTTTCCGGTACTTCTGATACCGCTAACAACTGTTTCCATATTCCTGCGAATTTACGCATAAATTTGACAAAGTCGAATTAAATTCGGTCCGTGACTCCCTTTTTAGGAATTGCCTTATTTTTTCAATTTCTTAGCTTCATTCCAATACACGTCCATTTCCTCTAAACTCATTTCCTGCAGCTGTTGCTTATTTTCAGCGGCTTTTTGTTCCAAATAGGTAAACCGCGCAATGAATTTTTTGTTGGTACGTTCAAGTGCATTTTCGGGGTTTATACCAATATGACGTGCATAATTTATTAAGGAGAATAAGAGGTCACCAAATTCGCCTTCGGCTTTTTCCTGATCCATTGGAAGCGCCGTTTCCAGATTAAATTCAGCTTTAAATTCGGCAAGCTCTTCCTCTACTTTTTCCCATACTTGTTTCTTGTCTTCCCAGTCAAAACCGACACCGCGAACTTTATCTTGGATACGATAGGCCTTCACCAATGCGGGCAGACCTTTCGGGACGCCGGAAAGAACAGATGTGTTGCCTTCTTTGAGCTTGATTGTTTCCCAATTGGATTTGACTTGATCTTCTGTATCTGCATTGGTGTCGCCGTAGATGTGGGGATGGCGCGTAATCAATTTATCACAGATTGCATTGAGTACGTCTACGATGTTGAAATGTCCTTCTTCTTCGGCAATGCGGGCATAGAATACGAGATGCATCAAGACGTCACCAAGCTCTTTTTTGATTTCTGGATAATCTTTTTCCAAAATGGCGTCGGTTAATTCATACATTTCCTCCATAGTCAAATGTCGAAGGGATTCCATGGTCTGTTTTTTATCCCAGGGACATTCAATCCGTAAGGTATATAAGACATCGAGTAATCGTTGAAAAGCTAATTGAGGAGTATGCTGATACGCTGGTGCTGCTAGATTTGCCATATTTCATCGTGTTTGGTAGCACAAAAGTAGAAATATGATTTCGAATAAACTATTTCAAATTGCGGAAAACAAAACTCTTTTGTCAATCGTTTTATAATAAAAATTAGAATTTAGATCGGATTTAGAACAATCAACTATGGAAAGAATGCATGGATACTCCTCTGCAAGTGTTGCCTTGGAAAAGTTAAACAACTTAGGTTACACGATAGATTATAATATTGAATTTGACGATTTGTTGGCTCATGCAGATCAGTACAGAATTGACTACTTATTTCGCTATGAAGGTGCATCGGATCCTGATGATGAATCGTCGGTGTATGGTATTAGCAAAAATTCGGGACAGAAAGGTGTTTTTGTTGCAGGCAATTTGTCTTTAATTGAAGGTAAGAAGCGGGATATTCTATTACAAATGGAACTTAAAGAGCGGGAGCGATAGCCTTATGGAAAAAAATGGAATGGAAACAACGGAGCGGCTGGAGCAGCTTAAGCTTTGGGCCTTGAAACGTGATGGTAAAGCGGCGGATACGCAATATCATGATCTTACTTCGGATCGATGGTTGCAGGTTTATAGAAATGAAGCATTAAACCTTATGAAGGCGGGATTCTACAATAAAGGCTCGGCTTTGTTTGAATCTTATGTTGAGGTTCATTATCCACATGACCTGGAAAAATTGATTGGCAAATTAGAACGTAGTTATGACAGTTTGCAGCGTTTTAGCCCGGGATTGCTTGAAGATGGTTTTTATAATCTCGTTTTGGGCGATATCCCTTTGCTCATGGCTGGTACGATCGTTGTTTTGGTTAGGGCCAAAGAGTCTGATTTTCCATCCATTTACAATAATGATGAGGATGCCGACATGCGAAGTTCTCCAAACTGGCTTATACAGCAGTCAAACAGCGATATTTGGGTTGACATGCACCAGACCGCATTAAATAATATTCACTACCCGGATAAAATTCTTTAGTCTGGCAAAATTTTTGTAGCCGATTATACTGGAAAGAGGAAAACTGACTAGGTTATTCCTGTTTTGGATTTTTATTGAATTATAAACCCATTTTAAATTTTATTTTATGATGTTGTACATCGGCATTTTTGCTGTTATCGTTGTGGCTTGCGTGTTTTTTTCTCTTATGATGATGAAAAAACAAAAAGAGACGGCCAAAAAATATGAAGGTGAATCCGGGATTGGCCTAGCTCCAGGTATAAAAGATGAATTGTTAAATGATGAATTTAGCGAATTAAGAAAACAATTGAACGGTGCTCCGATCGATGCCTTTACGCAATGCGCGTATATTGCAACAGTTGGGGACAAAGTGGCTTCGGCTGCGGCCACAGCAGCGAAGACTGTTGCTTGGGCAGCTGTAGGTGTAAAGGCTCGTTACAATGAACGGGATAATGCTTCTTATCTGGTGCTTAGCAACAACGAATTGCATTATTTGTTTTTTGACGATGGGGAACTCAGAGACCATTTGGTTTTCGATCATGAAACCTTGCTCGATGCAGCCACCGCGCAGATTACTAATTCTGAAAAAGTAACGCGTATGGGTTCAGTCATGGGTTTGAAACCTAAGAAAATGCATCTTGATGTCAATGGAAATGGACTCGATATCATTTACTATGGCACTGTTCAGCGTATGCCGCATGGTATTATTTCTCCAGGTTCAGGTATGTTTGAAACACAAGCCAAACTTCAATTGATGGGACGTTTGTTTTTGGATAGATTATATAAAAAGTATCCGCAGCTACAGAACTAACCCCGCGGAGAAATGTCATTTTAGTTTCGTTTTAAATGAAGTAAATGGCCTCTTCTACCTGATTCCGCGTTGCTTTTAGTAAATTGTATTTATCATAAAATTTATATCATATGAAAATTTTAGCAGATAAAGTAGCTTTAGTAACGGGTGCTGGTTCGGGGATCGGACTGGCTGTTGCATTGGCTTATGGTAAAGAAGGAGCAAAGATCGTTGTCTCGGATATCAATGAGCAAGCGGGCCAAGAAACAGTAAAACAAATTGAATCGCTGGGCGGAGAAGCTGTGTTCTTTAAAGCAGATAGCTCATCTCCAGCTGACAATGAGGCCTTGGTGGGTTACGCAGTCCAGACATTTGGCCGGCTCGATATCGCCTGTAATAATGCGGGGATTGGTGGGGAGGCTGCCCTAACAGGAGATTACAGCCTAGATGGCTGGAAAAAAGTCATTGATATTAATTTCAATGGCGTATTTTATGGATGTAAATATCAAATAGAAGCCATGGAGAGGAATGGAGGCGGTGTTATAGTCAATATGGCTTCCATTCACGGTACGGTCGCTGCTCCGATGTCGAGTGCCTATACTGCAGCCAAACATGCTGTTGTGGGATTGACAAAGAATATTGGCGCAGAATATGGTCAAAAAAACATTCGTTGCAATGCAGTTGGACCTGGCTATATTGATACCCCCTTATTGGCTAAGTTGGATAAAGAGCATATCAATACACTAATTAGTAAACACCCCATTGGGCGTTTGGGCAAGGCAGAAGAAGTCGCTGAATTGGTTCTTTTTCTAAGCTCGGATAAATCGTCTTTTATGACCGGAGGTTACTACTTGGTTGACGGTGGTTATACAGCTGTTTAACGGCTGTTAAAAAAACAAAAGGTCTCGATTTCTGATCGGGACCTTTTGTTTGATCTATAACTGAGCTGCTGGACGTATTTCAGTCCTTTCCATGTTATTTAATCCGTCACCCAACGTGCGACGATATTTATCTGCTACCTCTTGGAGTTGTTTGACAATTTCGGGATATTGATCTTTTAGGTCTCTATCTTCACCGGGATCAATTGCAAGATTATATAATGCCAAGGGGACTTTTACTGTAGCATATTTTCCTGGATACCGATCGCCGCCTATGGTTGCAGGTGCTTCGTATGTTTCGGTTTCAGCTGGAAAAACAAGCTTCCATTTTCCTTTTCGGATTGCTTTCAAATTGTTTTTATTATGATAATAAGCGAGTTCATCTCGTGGAGTACTTTGGGTATTACCCAATAGAAGCTCTGTAAAATCAATTCCATCGATTTTCTTTGTTGGCTTGGCTGCCTGGGTAATATTGACAATCGTTGGTAGTAAGTCCATATTGGTCAAAAGCTGGTTACTTACAGTTGCCGGTCTGGCATGACCGAGCCAGCTTATAATGCAAGGTACTTTTAATCCACCATCAAATATAGTTGCTTTACCCTCTCTGAGCCCTCCTGTCGAACCGGCGTGGTTTCCAAACGTGAGCCATGGACCATTGTCACTCGTGAAAATAACAATAGTGTTTTCGAGCAGATGATTTTGTGCCAATGTCTTCATCACTTCGCCTACGGACCAGTCTACTTCTTCCATGACATCCCCAAACATACCGGCACCGCGCAGAAGCTCCAAGGGTAAATAAGAGTGGTATAAAAGAGAATATACACTTCAAATCCATCGTTTGCATTTAATTATTTAACGATTAAGTTTTCTTGTTTGAGAACCTGCTGAAAAGCTGGTCTTGTTGCATCATCATCGCCCGCTTCAGCTTTAAGTTTAGCCAACTTTTTCTTCAACCTGGCAATTTCTTTGACATATTTTTTGTCTAGAATGGCATTGTGTGTTTCCATGGGATCTTGCTGCAGGTCATAGAATTCCCAAGTAGGAGCTGTTGTTTTAGAGTCGCTGCCTGTCATTTCTAAAGGCTGTCCGTAAAAATAGATTAGTTTGTAGCGTTCGTCACGGACACCGAGATGAGCTGGGCGTATGGGTGCATGTTGCCAGTAACGGTAATACATGGCAGACCGCCATGTTTTGGATGTATTTCCTTTGAGGTTATTCCGGAAGCTTTCGCCTTGGATGTAGGCGGGTTTTTTGATGCCGGCATAGTCTGCAAATAGTGCAGCGAAATCGATATTTAGAATCATGTCGTCTAATCGACTACCAGCTTTGATTTCTTTGGGGTAGCTGATCACAAAAGGCATGCGCAGTGATTCTTCGTACATCAATCGTTTATCCATAAAATTGTGTTCTCCTAAGAAGTATCCTTGGTCGGAAGCCAAGATCACAACGGTATTTTCGTCCAAATTTGCCGTTGTAAGATAGCGCATAATTTTCCCCAGATTATCATCGACTCCAGCGACGCAACGCAGATAATCTTTGAGGAACTTTTGGTAGATCTTTTTGCGGGCTTCCAAAGTCTCCATTCCTTTTGTTGAAAACGGAAGCTCAGGATAAGATGTCCAAAAAGGGCCTACGGAAGCTTGCTCATAGCGATGACCAAGTTCCTCCAATGGCTGGCCTTCAAAAGAACGCCCCGTAGTTATGGCACCTGAATCCAAAAAGGTCGGTGGATAAGGAAACTCAACGTCTTTATAGTAGTCTTTGAATCTATCGGCAAAGTCAAAAGGCTCATGTGTCGCTTTGTAATGACACATTAAGAAGAAGGGTTTATCGGGGTTGCGTGATTTTAACCAATCCAGACTCATCGTTGTGGTGATATCATCTACATAGCCTTCGTAAGGTGTACCAGCCTCTTCCTTATCATTCCAGTTATCTTTAGAGAGGTAAGTCGGGTTATGATAAACACCGTGCCCAGGGAGAACTTTAAAATCGTCAAATCCACTTGGCCTTTTTTTCAGATGCCATTTCCCAAAAACAGCAGTTTGGTAGCCCGCATTGTGCAGATCCTTGGCAATATTTTCCTTATCGGGATCCAACGCATCTTCCAGTGTGTAGACTTGGTTTTTATTACTGTACTGTCCTGTCAGTATGGTTGCGCGACTAGGGGTGCAAATTGAATTGGTACAGAATGTATTATTGAGTACCGCCCCCTGACTGGCTAATTTTTCAATATTCGGATTTTTGACAAAATCTTTTAAAATACCGCCATATACGCCCCATGCTTGGGCTGTGAAATCGTCCGTCAGGATGAAGACGATATTGGGGCGTTGTGTTGCGTTGTTCTTTTTCTGTGCTTGTGAAAAAATGGGCAATAGGCCGCAAATGAGCAATACTAATTTTTTATTCATGTGAATTCAGCTATATATTAGTCGACGAATTGACTATATCGGATTGCAATAATAGCTCTAATCGTTCGTCTTGGTCTGGTTCTGTCTATTTGATTGTAGACAAATCTACTCTTTATAGACAAATATATAACGGATAAACTGTAATAAATATGTTAGTCATCGATACCTTTTCCATCTAGAATATGTTGATAGTATTTTTCGATTCTCGCCTCGCGTGTTTTCTCTTGTTTTGCCTGGTTAAAGTAGAATAGATACCCTTTTTGTCGACCTGGTGTAAGTGATTGAAAAGCTTTTTGAAGTAAAGGGTCTTCAAGTAAGGCACGTTTAAATTCTTCCGGTACAGGGTAATCGGCAGCTTTTCGCATGTCAACTTTCTTGCCTGATTTTTCAATATCGATGGCCTCCTGAATATATGCCGATATCACTTCTCGCAATGATTCTATCTGCTCAATAGTAGTGAATCTAAGCTGTCTGGCTGACTGAACATTTTCGGTTTGCTGGATCAGTATATTTTTGGGATCTTTTAATAATGCACCTTTATGGAATAGCAGCGCACAGTATTCTTTAAACCCGTGTATCAATACGACATTTTTACCTTCAAATGTATAACAAGGATGCATCCATTTATAATCCTCTTGCAGTGTTTTATTGCCACGGACAATTTCTCTCAACAGATTGAATTCTTCATTCCATCTTGTCGCATTTTCAAAAAAATGTTCAATTTTTAGATTCATCACGTAGTGCTTTAGGTAAGTTTGGAAAGAATTTCTTGTAATCTGTTGTGCGCCATATTGATTCCCTGCGCAAAAGGCATCTGTAACAGCTGGTTCCGAAATGCGACCGACTGAAATATTATATGGATGTGAAGCCTGCTGCGTTCTGCATTTATTTTTTCAAATGTTAAATATTCCAACTGTACAGGAAATGCGCTGTTTTCCATTTCAAAAGTCCGAGTGATGCGTTGATTGGGGAGGAATTCATGGATCGTTCCATTTGCTTTGAACATGACCTGGCCATTGTGCGAAGTTTCAAATGCATAGGAGCCATGCTTTTTATTTTCCAATTTCAGGACTTTAGTTCCCATCCACTGTTCGAAAATTTCGGGATCCTCGTATGCTTTGAAGAGCAGTTCAACAGGCAAATCGAATTCCCTTGTAATGACAATCTCCTGTTTATTATCCTCAGCCTGGACGTTAGTTTTTGACTCCATATTATTTGTTCTTGTAGTTTTGCATAATCGTTTCCAATTTATTAAATCTGTCGTCCCACATTTGACGGAAAGGTTCAATAAAATCTGCAATTTCTTTCATCTTTGGTGGATTCAATTGGTAATATATCTCGCGTCCATTTTGTTGAGACTTTAATAGTTCACATTCCGTCAATATTTGTAAATGTTTTGAAACGGTCGGTCTTGCTGTATTGAAATTGGCTGCAATTGCACCAGCAGTCATGGCTTGTGAGGCTAGAAGAAGTAAAATTGCTCTTCTCGTTGGATCTGCTATAGCCTGGAATACGTCTCGTCTTAAATTCATAGTGAAGTCATTTGACTACTAATATACGTGTAGTTATTTGACTACGCAAATTTTTTATAAATTATTTATAACGGAATAGTTGAGGGTGGAGCTAACGTGGATCAACGAAAAAAAATTCTTTCCTGGCGAATTTAAAATGAAAGCGATCGGGAATTAAACCTATTGATCAATGTTTGGTGAATAATGCTAAATTAGAGTAATTAATTATAGCAGGATGAAAACACAGTTATCGTATTTAAAAAAATTAAGCGTATTGGGGACGAAAACCTTAGTCAAATATTATTTGCTGGCTATTGTTTCGACTTTACTTTATTTGGTCTTTGGCAGCTTACAGCTTAAGGCTAGTCATGAAGCTTTCTTTTCGACAGTCAGCCATTCGCAAGCCGCAGCTAAATTCCTTTGGCTGATTGGATTGATCCTGCTACCTATATTACTTTTTATTTTTAGCAACAAATATGTGTTTTCAAAGATTGCAAGTCTTGTCGTGGAGGAAAGGCAGGATGATCTCATTCTTCCGGCATTTGACAAAGTATTATTAATTTTTCAATCGAATCAGCCCGATGTAATACAAAATGTTGCTGATTATTCTTTTGCGAAACTTAAACTAATCAATGACGTGAAAAATAATAAAATCGAGAGCCCTTGGGTGCGACGCATTGTCATTTTTGGTCTGAATAAAGTGAGATTTGATGCCCTCGATTTAGACAAGAACGATAGCTTTTATGCGATCGTACGATCGAAGTTTATCCAGGTACTCGAAATCTTAACAGAACCAAGTAGCAAACCATTTTGGCTATGTATTCTTGTGCAATGGCTTATTCTACTTTTTGTGTGGCTGACCAACTAAATGTGTTGATCACTGCAAGCAAGCAAGCAAGCAAGCAAGCAAGCAAGCAAGCAAGCAAGTGCTGAAATAACAGAATATCATGACGGTATAAGTTTTATTTTGTATTTTAACTGTAAGAATAAAAACCATAGAGTTTTAAATGGATGTTATGATGAAAAATATTTTTTTTACTGCTGTTCAGCTTTTGGTTGTATCATTTGTTTTCGCACAAATGCCTCAGGTAAAGGTTGAAGAGGGGATATTAGAAGGAATTACTTTGTCAAGCGGGGTAGAGTCCTTTCGAGGAATTCCTTTTGCAAAACCGCCAGTAGGTGACCTGAGGTGGAAAGAACCGCAAGCTGTTGAACATTGGTCTGGCATCCGCAAAGCAGATCATTTCGGTTATTCTCCGATGCAGAAACCGATCTATGGGGACATGCGATTTCGGTCACCAGGGATCAATGAAGACTGTCTCTACCTGAATGTATGGCGTCCAAAGCCCCTTGGTTCAGGCAAACTTCCTGTTTTAGTTTATTTTTACGGCGGAGGTTTCAATGCTGGTGATGGATCGGAAAATCGCTATGATGGTGAAAGTTTTGCCAAAGAAGGTCTTATTGTCGTTACTGTCAACTATCGCCTTGGTATCTTTGGCTTTTTTGCGCACCCATCATTAACCGAGGAATCTCCGAAACATGCTTCCGGAAATTATGGACTGCTGGATCAGCATGCAGCTTTGGTTTGGGTCAGAAAAAATATTGCTGCATTTGGTGGGGATCCCGATGAGGTCACCATCGGTGGTGAGTCGGCAGGGAGTATGTCGGTTTCTGCCCAGATGACGAGTCCGTTGTCCAAAGGACTATTTAAACGTGCTATCGGTCAGAGCGGAAGTGTTTTTAACTTGCGGTATGGCACTGCCTCTATTACTGAGCAAGAGCAACAGGGGACTGCATTTGCAACGCGCATAAATGCCGAGGGGCTTGATCAACTGCGTAAAATTCCTGCGGCCGAACTCCTTGATAAAGCCAGCGAGCCAGGGGCCTTTGCGACCCGTTTGATTGTTGACGGCTATTTTCTGCCGAAATCTCCTTTGGCTATTTTTGAGGCAGGGGAACAGTCTAAAGTCCCGCTACTTGCAGGCTGGACGTCTACGGAAGCTCCATATACCGCCTACATGGGTAAATTGTATCCTTCTCCAGAGAATTATGAAAAGTTGGTAAGAGCACAATATGACCTTAAGGCTGCCGAAGTGCTCAAGCTTTATCCTGGAAAGACAGCAGCGGAAGTCATTCGGTCAGCAACTGCCTTAGGTAGCGATAATTTTATCGTTTATAGTACCTGGAAGTGGCTTGATCTGCAACGAAGGAATAGCGGTCAGCCAGTCTTCGTTTATATATTCGGAAAACCGCGGCCGCCCATGCAACCGGCATACCGCGATGCACAAACCGGACTTGCCGGAGGAATTAGCAAGAGATCTGTACAGGAAGCCAAGGAAAAAAGCCCAGAACCCCTGCCGGGTGCTTTCCATGCAAGTGATATTGAATATTTATTGGGAAATCTGCAGAGCAATGATGTTTTTGCCTGGACTGAAGATGATTACAAGGTGTCAAAACTTGGTCAGCAGTACTTTGTTAATTTTATCAAGACGGGCGATCCAAATGGAAAAGGGCTGTCAACCTGGCCGAAAACAACAGCACAAGATAAGCGTATGAATATTCTGAATTTGAATATCGAAGTAAAAGTATCTGCCGAAGAATTTCGGAACAGATATCTTTTTCTGGATAAATTGTTTGTCGACCGTGAAGATAAATCCAGATAAACGCCTTCTTTATTTAACTTATAGCAGTGGTTAAGTCGTTTATCTATCAGGTAAATTTAAGTACTTTTTTATTTTACGGCCAAATAAAAACTATTTATTGCCAAGGGCTGTTATCAGATAGACTTTTTATGAAAGCGGATGGACGATATTGTCCTGTACAGGGGGATTTTAGACAGCGGGTAGATTTTTCAAGAATCGTTTGTTGAATAGTGGGGGGGCAACCAATTTAGGAAACTGAAGTACGATTTATGGCATTGATTTTTTGTAGATGTTACTCATATAGAGCAAACTTGGATATATGACAATAAATCCTGATGTGATTATTATAGGCGGTGGTTTGGCTGGACTTACAAGTGCATTGCATCTGTCTAAACAAGGATCCAACGTGACGTTAATCGAAAAACATGTTTTTCCTCGTCATAAGGTTTGCGGCGAATATGTTTCGAACGAAATTTTGGCCTACCTGCATTGGCTGCAAGTGGATGTTGAATCGCTATGCCCAACACATATTCAGGAGCTTGAGTTCACGACAGAAGATGGACAGATGAATAGGGTCAGGTTACCCTTGGGTGGGATTGGTATCAGTCGTTACGCGTTGGATGATCTATTATATCAGGAAGCAAAAAGTAATGGCTGTACTATTGTTATTGCGACTGTAACAGATATATCCTTTAGCGCTGATACATTTACTGTTTCGTTTCAAGATCAGGTATTAAGATCAAAAATTGTACTGGGCGCGTATGGAAAACGCAGCAATATGGATCAGCTCTTATCCCGTGATTTTATAACGAAAACCTCTCCTTGGATGGCTGTTAAGGCACACTATTCAGGCGATTTTCCGAATGACCTAATTGCCTTGCATCATTTTGAAGGAGGCTATTGTGGGATTTCCAAGGTCGAAGATGACCGGATAAATTTATGTTATCTGGCCGATGTAAAAACGTTCAAGAGATACAAAAACATAGGTGATTATCAGAAGTATGTTCTGTCTAAAAACAGACATCTTAAGTATTTTTTTGAGCATAATAGGCTACTTTTTGAAAAACCACTCACGATCAGTCAATTTTCATTTGATAAGAAATCAACAGTAGAAAACCATATTCTTATGATTGGTGATACAGCCGGTCTTATTCATCCATTCTGCGGAAATGGGATGGCGATGGCGATACACAGTGCAAAAATAGCTTCTGAGCTTGTTCTGGAATATTATCGGGGCCATATTCATTCACGAAAGCAATTGGAAAAGGCTTATGTCAAGCAATGGAATCGAACGTTTAAAAGACGCCTCTTATTCGGACGACTTCTCTCGAGGCTGTTAAGCTATAAAATAGGGACCGCAGTTTTAATGAAGACAGCCTCATTTTTTCCGAAAATGCTCAGCTGGATTATTAAACAAACTCATGGAAATGCAAGGTCAATAAAATGGGAATAAACACAAAACAGAGAACATCGGAGAATGAGATCATGGACGATTTTCTGCTCGAAGGAGAAGAACTTCGGACCACACTAGACAGGATAGCAAAGATTAATCGTTTTTTAGGCGGAAATAACATTACGCTGAACGGTGTAAAAAAATTGCTTTCAACCAGCTGCAAGAATGAAACAATAACGATTGTGGATATCGGTTGTGGCAATGGGGACATGCTTCGCATGTTGAGCGATTATGGCAATAGACATCATATTAAGCTTTCAATGCTCGGTATAGATGCAAACCCCTATACAATAAATTATGCGGGGGATTTGTCGAAAGATTATACCAATATATCCTATTTGTGTGCGGATATCTTTGAAGAGAATTTTGAAGATGTTAAGTATGACATTGTTCTGTGTACGCTTACCATACATCATTTTGACGATGAAGAGATCCTTCGTTTGCTAGGTAGTCTGGTCAACGTATCAAAATTGGGGGTCGTCATTAATGATTTACAAAGGAGTAAAATGGCTTACCGGCTTTTTCAAACTATTGCTGTTCTTTTTAGGTTAAATAGAATGACAAAAGTGGACGGGCTTGTTTCTATACTGCGTGGGTTTAAAAAAGAGGAACTTACTCAATTCTCCAATAAACTGAAATTAGAAAATTATAGCATCCAATGGAAATGGGCCTTTCGTTACCAGTGGATAATTTCCAATATATGAATGTTAAAATAATAACTGTTGCGAAGCAACTCCCTAGATACTCTTGTGCTACCCTTGATATCCTTCCGCTATTGGATATCTGGCTCCATGGACAAGAGCCTCGCTTTATTAAGAAGATCAAGAAACTTTTCGAGGGCTCCGCTGTGGAAAGACGATATGCTATTATGGATCCGAGAGAGGTCTTCACTGCGACATCTTTTGAAGAAAAAAATAATGTGTACTGTCGGGAGGCAAAGGTCCTAGGGGAGCAAGCACTTCGTAATGCCCTTGAACAGACGGGATGGGATCCGCAGTCTTTGGATTATATCATTACAGTGAGTTGTACTGGAATTATGATCCCCTCCCTAGACGCGTATCTCATCAATAAGATGAAACTCCGACAAGATATTGTGCGGTTACCAGTTACCGAAATGGGCTGTGTTGCTGGTGTTTCAGGTATTATTTATGCTAAAAATTTTCTTCAGGCCAATCCAGGCAAACGTGCTGCGGTAATAGCCGTCGAAGCGCCAACAGCAACTTTTCAGCTGGAAGATTTCTCCATGTCAAATATGGTCAGTGCCGCAATCTTTGGGGATGGGGCAGCTTGCTGTTTGCTTTCCTCCGACGAATCAGACAATGGTCCGGTGATTCTCGATCAGGAGATGTACCATTTTTACGATGCGGAAGATATTATGGGATTTAAGCTCACAAACAGCGGTATGCAGATGATACTGGATGTTGAAGTGCCGAATGTGATCGCGTCTCATTTTGACACCGTTATACACCCATTTTTGAAGAAGAACCAGCTTAAAATTAAAGATATTGATTACATGATTTTTCATCCAGGTGGAAAAAAGATTGTAGCTACAATCGAAGATATTTTTGCTGAATTTGATAAAGATATTGAGGATACTAAGGCTGTGCTGGCACAGTATGGTAATATGTCGAGCGCTACGGTGTTATATGTCCTCGAACGTATTATGAAACGTAGTCCTCAGGTCGGCGAATTAGGGCTGATGCTAAGTTTCGGTCCTGGATTTTCAGCGCAGCGCGTTTTATTAAAGTGGTAACCTACAAAATTTGAATGATGGATCTGAATTCTATACTAACGAAATTGCCTTACAGTGCTCCGTTTTTATTTGTCGATGCGTTGACCTATGTCGATGAGGAAGGTGTTGCAGGTACCTATACCTTTGATGAAAACTTGGATTTTTATAGAGGACATTTTAATGAAAAAGCGATCACTCCGGGAGTTATTCTGATCGAAACGATGGCCCAAATAGGTTTAGCTTGTTTGGGAATTTTTCTGCTCAATAAAGACTTGATACAGGGCTCTTCTATTGCATTGACTTCTACTGAAATACAATTTTTAAAACCCGTGTATCCGAAGGAAAAAGTTACGGTAATTTCAAAAAAAATATATTTTAGGTTTGGAAAGTTAAAGTGTGCAGTTACAATGAAAAATGAAGCTGGCCAAGAGGTTTGTAAAGGAATATTGTCAGGTATGATTACGGAAGAGCTATGAAGAGAGTTGTTATCACTGGATTAGGGGTCGTTGCACCCAATGGAGTGGGAGTGCCGGCCTTTACACAGGCGCTAAAAGAGGGTATCTCTGGTGTTAGACATGATGTGCAGTTGGAAAAACTGCAGTTTTCCTGTCAGATTGCTGGAATGCCACAAGTATCGGATGATCTTAAAAAACAATATTTCACGGAACTCGAACTTAGAGGTTTTAACAGTACAGGTATTTTGTATGGTGTCATTGCCGGAATGGAAGCCTGGACAAATGCAGGTCTTCCTATTGCCGTAAATTCGGCTCCCGATTGGGACAGCGGAACAGTCTTTGGTTCAGGCACCTCAGGTATCGATAAGTTTCGGGAGAGTATTTATAAAATTGATGAGTTGCAAACACGAAGGCTAGGCAGTACAGTCGTTGCCCAAACGATGAACAGTGGTGTCAGTGCATATTTAGGAGGGAAATTAGGGCTCGGAAATCAGGTGACCACCAATTCCTCTGCCTGTGCTACTGGGACCGAAGCAATTCTAATGGCATATGAGCGGATTAGGTCCGGAGGAGCAAAGCGCATGCTAGCAGGTAGTACTGGAGATAGTGGGCCTTATATTTGGGGTGGTTTTGATGCACTGCGTGTCTGTAGTTCGCAATATAATGACCGCCCTTCGGAAGGTTCACGCCCAATGAGTGCAACAGCCGCAGGATTCGTCCCGGGTAGTGGAGCTGGAGCCCTGCTACTGGAAGATTTGGAAAGTGCCTTAGAACGCAAGGCTATGATATATGGCGAGTTATTGGGCGGTCAAGTAAATTCTGGAGGGCAACGGGGAACGGGCAGTATGACAGCTCCAAATGCTGATGCTGTACGCCGATGCATTGCAGAAGCCCTAAAAAAATCGAGTGTCTCCGGATGGGGGGTCGATGCCATAAACGGTCATTTAACGGCAACGGCCAAAGATGCTTTTGAAATAGAAAACTGGACTGAGGCCCTTGGGCGTAAAGGGAAAGATTTTCCATTGATAAACTCGCTAAAAGGAATGACTGGGCATTGTCTCAGTGCGGCAGGTAGCATAGAATGCGTGGCTACAGTTTTGCAGTTATATCATGGATTTGTATTTGGAAACAGTAATTGTACTGATCTACATCCTGAGATTGCAGCAATGATTGATCCATCAAGAGTACCATTACATCAAGTTGATGTCAAACCTCATATTATTGCCAAAGCGAGTTTCGGATTTGGGGATGTAAATGCCTGTTTAATATTTAAAAAATTTGATAACTAAACCTATGAACAGAGAAGAATTGATCGGTGCTTTAAAGCCAATTATAGCACCTTACACAACAAACGAAGAGGCATTTGGAAAGCTTACTGAAAAGACTGATTTTATGCGTGATCTACAAATCAATTCAGCAAATTTGGTTGATATTGTCCTGGATATCGAAGATCAATTTGGGATCGTTATTGAAAATTCCGATATGGAGCGTATGCTTAATGTCGGAGCTGCAGTCGAAATAATCGAAAGCAAGTTACAAGAAAAATGATTGGTAATGACGTTATCGACCTGGTTCAGTCCAGAAAAGATAGTAATTGGAGACGTAGAGGCTTTGTTTCAAAGCTATTTAATGAGCATGAACAACTGTTGATTGTGAACGATCCAGATCCCGAAATTGTTGTTTGGCTCTTATGGAGCATGAAAGAGGCTGCCTATAAAATATGGAATAGACAGACAGGAATTCGGAAATATATGCCTAAAGGATTGCTATGTTCAGTTATTGAACGGTCTTCTTGCAACGCAACGGGAGAAGTCATCTGCGAAGGGAAGAGGTATTACACTAAGACCATTGTTTGCACTGATTTTATACATACCATCGCAGTTGGCGAATTAGTTCATTTAGGCAATATCGTAGAAATCGAAAAAGGTGAAATTGTTAAAGATTCTCAGGGGATACCAAGCATCATTCTGAAAGATAGCGGCACGCACTTACCAGTTTCTGTAAGTAACCATGGCCGTTTTGAGAGAATAGTTGCGATTGCATGAAAAAGTCAGTATCGTTAACCTTTATGTTTTATGTAACTATATGTCGGTATGTAGTTGTACTATTTCAATTTATATGTTTAATGTTTTTTAAAATAGCGGTGTTAAATGCGATTTTTCTTAAATTGAATTGTGCTAAAACTGCAAGTTTGGCAAACACATTTTTTTAGTTTGCATTAAAAGTCTAATCAAAAAAGAAGTATGAATGGTAAAAAAAAGTTTCCTGTAGATTTCTATAAATATTTAGAAGAAAATACTTTAGTAGAGATCAAAAGTGGAGAAAATAGAACCAAATTTACAGAAATCTGGATGGTTATCGTAGATGAAAGGGTTTTTGCCAGAAGTTGGAATAAAAACCAAAGTGGCTGGATGAATGAATTTTTAGCTAATAAAGTTGGAATGATAAAATTTGGTGTGGAAATAATTGATGTAACGGTAAGGAAGCTTGGGGATAATCATCCTATTCATCAAAAAATTAATCAGGCCTATTTGGAAAAATATACACAGGATTATAATCTTGAATATGCTAAAGAGATTTCACTTCCGGAATATGCGCATTATACGATTGAGTTTTTTCCTGCTGCCTCCTAGTCGCATTGCATATAACTAGGAGAGCCTGATGACTGCAGCTACTTTTCAATTCATAAGATAGCTAGCTGGACTAGATCTGAACGAAAAATTCCAAAAACCAAGTATAGCTTATCAACTTAGTCAGACGAGCAAACACCTTATTGCACTTGGATTGATTCTTCCCGAAGCATCTGTTTGAATTTGGGATCTCGTATATAACGACTAAAATCATGGCTTGACATTCCTGTGAAATCAGTCATAGAAAAGATGCTGTAATTTTTCTTAAGGGCGTTATAACTTTCCTCTTTGTATCCAAGATCAGTTGGATTAAGTTTGTTCGATAAGAATCCAAAAAACTTCTTCAACATCTTGTCAGTTCCGTTGATAGTGATGTGTATTTTCTTGACTTGTGAGCTGAGATTCACAAATTTTTTTGTGTTACTTGCCGTATCCGTATATTGAAACTCGGAAAGTCCTATCGCTGGAGCCAGCATAATGCAGGTAATTCTATTTTTGTTTTCTAACAATGGCTTTGCCCGCTCGATATCAACATTGTGAACGTCTTTTGCTTGAGCAGAAAATGAGCTATTGTATTCAGGATTTGAAATAGCGCTCATGACCACAGATGCTCCACGACTATGTGATATGATGAAGACATCCTTATCGGCCATATTGTTCAGTATACGTCTTAATCCAAATTCACCGGCCATCTGGCTAAAAGAGGCCGCTGAAAACCAGTTTTTGGCGGAACGAAAAGGGGAGGTAGATCGTAGACCATCCCAATAAAATCGAATGATTTCATCGGTTTTAGGGTTTGTAACGATATGATCGGAAATATATTTATATTGTTTTACAACTGATTCTTCATCAGCATTGAAGCCATGGACTAAAATGAACACACGTTTTTTTGGTGCAATACGTTTAGACAAACGCAGCATGTTACCGCGTTCAAAAGCGAGTAATTGTTCGCGGTCACCTCTGTCGGTGGCAATTTTCATAAGCGAATAAGGATCTCGAGCAGCTTTATTGGAAGGAATGCCATAATTTTTCTTCCAATTGTCGGGGTAGAAATTACCATTTTGATCCACAAATGAGTACCATAGGTTAGGATCTACACCGGTATTGGGGGTAGCCGAATCGGGAAGATTATGGATAAGGCCACACGAAGTGAACAAGCTGATAACGATGATAATATAGAAAAAATACCTTTTGTTCATATGATTTATTTTCTACTATTCCTGAATTTAATTTTTAACTAGGATCCAATGGCTACTAGATTGGATATATTTTCACAAAAAAGCGATTTGTTGTAATATAGTCATTATTTTGGATAGCCAAAAGTAGGCTTGTATTTTGAACGGTTAATGTTTGCTGAAATTTAGCGGTACCAAGCTACAAATCATTTCTTTGTGATTAAATAAAGTTTGTTGCGTTGGTTGGTGAAAAGTTGATAATTTAAAGCTGGATTCGTATAAAAACCATAGGCATTAAATTGGTCGGTATTCTCAAAGGTTAGTGTGCCGATGTTTTTATTGTTGATATCGACTTGAGACCAATGCCATTTTTCGTCCAAATATAAGCTGTCTTTAAATCTTAAGGTGTCATTTTCGACAATAAGCTGTGAGAATAGGCAGCCTTGCCAAAGATCTCCTTTTTCATATTTCCCCGTTTTGACGTCATGTCTATTGCGAACACGTTTGATTTTCTGATAATAAACTGATCTAATGTTAGGGGGAGTAGTATTCGTTACCCATTCATTCTTATCCCAGTGACCGAAAAGATCATTTACCGTACGGCCCTTAGATGAGCTTTGTGGGTCTAAATTATTATCATCCGATATGTTTTCGTTGAATATATACCATTTATCGTCCATAAAATAAGTTCGCTTCGTATAGCTTTTCGAATTGCTTTGATCGAAATGATAGATTTTCTCTGACAGCAGATAGGTGGCTTTACTTTTAATATCATTTAGTTTTTGGTCTTGTTTATCTGTGGACCAATTTAGATTTGCGTTGAATACTTCAATTGTTTTTTTTGTAGTATCTCCATTCAGTGGCCAGCTGCGAAAGTAATGTTTGGAAACGTTGATCAAATACCCCTCAAATAAAACTTCTGAATCCTCACCCTTGTGCTGTTTAAAGGAGTATTCATCAATCTGTTTACCATCTTTATCTAGTCTATAGCATGTATGAACAACTGTTGATGGACTATCAGTGTCGGTTGCACCGGTTAAACAATGAATGATTAATTCATTGTTTTTAGTCAAAAACTGATCTATAGGGTTGTCACTTGCTTTGAAGAGTATGATTTCATGTTTCCCAAACTGATTTTTTAGCTTGTTAATGTCATCATATTTGCTGTATTCATTTGGCAGTTTTGAGGAGTGGAAAAAGTTTTGAAGCCTAATATCGATATCAAAAATACCATTTGTATAAATAATAGTGCATGCGATCAGGGCACATCCCAGTAAGTAGTACTTCAAATTGCGTGTATCCTTTACCAGCAAAAAGAAATGGAAAAATATCCAGCTCAGTACGCAAACAAGAGGTGAAAAAATAATATAACTCAACTTTTCACTGCTGCTTAGATCAAAAACGAAAAAACTGATGAGATATGCCGCCATAAAGATCAGGCATAATATAAAAGACTTCAATAACAGTTTCTTTTTGGCTTTCTTCGGTTCCTGATCTATCTGTTGCAATATCTTATAATTTAGTATACGTTATATCCGATCTAACGCTGGACCGATATAGGTGTAATTTAACTTTTTTCTTTAAGGTTTCAAATAATAGATTAAAATCGTTATTCTAGCAGCATGCATAGCGTTTCATTCATTTCTATTGGATCGTGGGAAAACTTCCTTAACTCCAGCTTTTGTTAAAATAATGGAATTGTAGCCATCTGTTTTGTCTTCAACAAACTCGATCGTTCTGTCGTTGTCGTCTGCTCTGAAAAATTTTGTTTTAGACTCGGGAATGAGTTCAATATCCGCATCATTATAATAGAGTTTGCCACCAATTTTTAATATCCGTATTTTTCCATACTCACCCACATAGTTATTGTATATGGTCGTATCTATTTTGGCGCGATGATGTTTGTAGGGCATTTCTACTTCTTTACCAAAGGCAATTGCTGAAAGTCCGTAACCTATGATATGGGAGGCTGAGCCGTTATTAGAAAGGACAGTGACAAAGAGTTTGTCGTCAGTAAATCGATTAAAAGAAGTCATTGTCCCAAAGAATCCGCCGTCATGTGCAATCAAATAATGTCCGTGATTATAAAATGGATTGATGATGAATCCATAGCCCCAATTTTCGGAGTTATATGGTGTAAACATTTTTTCCTTCATCGCGGCTGATAGGATCGTTGTTCCATAAAGTGCTTGGTCCCAAATGGCTAGATCTTCCACGGTTGAATAAATACCGTCGTGACCTAGGTTGATCTCCCAGTTGATATAGGGGTTATGGATAAAGCCTTCGTCATTATGATAATATACTTTTGCTTTTTTCGTCACGATGGATTCATTGTTACTAACTCCGGTGTTATTCATCCCAGCTTTATCAAATATATTTTTCTTTAAAAAAGTAGCGTAATGCTCACCGGAGACTTTTTCAATAATCTTTGCTAACAAATAATAACCGATATTACTATAGGCGCTATTTGTTCCCGGTGAGAATTCGAAAGGAATTTTCTTGATGGCGGCATAAGCAGAATCGCGACTTATGCTGCTCAACGCGATTTCTTTGAAACCCATAGCAAGTCCGGAGCTGTGTGACAGCAACATGTGGATGCTGATACTATCGGCTTTTGGATAATCGGGGAAAAATTTACTGAGTTTATCATTTAGGGATAACCGCCCATTGTCGACGAGCTGTAAAATAGCGGCTGCGGTAAATTGTTTTGTGACCGATGCCAACTGGAATTTAGTGTCTAACGTGTTTTTTATATTCCATTCATAATCTGCCAAACCGTAGGCTTTTTTTAATAAAATAGCGCCATTTTTCATGACCAGAACTGTTCCACTAAAATTATTTACATCAGCTTGTGCCTGCATATAGGCTGCAAGCTTGGCTGATGTTTTTTCTTGGGCTACAAGAAAAACTGGACAAAGCATAAGTAGGATTAAAAGCTTCATAATGTATTGTATAAATAATTATGGAGCAATGTTACTGTTTAATAAAATAGTGTGATTGTATTTTTGTAAACCTGCTAAATAAAAATCCATTTTATCTGGCTCCGTTCAAGATTAGCTATTTTGGAAAAGAAAACTTTTGGCGTAAATCCCGTTAATTTTTTAAAATCTCTAATCATGTGGGACTGATCGAAATAATCCAGGTTATAAGACAAACCTATTTTGCTGCTATCTTCGAGGTGGCTTTGAATCGCAGCTCGAAATCTGATGATTTTTTTGAATTGGGAGGGGGTTTTACAGATATGTTGATCAAATTGCTTATTTATGGTTGTTCTCGATCTTCTTGTTTTAATCGAAAATTCTGACATCGATTGATTGAGGTTGCTTTTATCCAGCATTTCGGTAATTATGTTTTCCAGCAACGCATTTTCAAATGGCCAAAATTTTGATATCCAATAGTGTTCTAATGCCTTGATTCGATCGTCCTGGTCGTCTATGGAAAGGATGGATCTCATAGCATCTTTATAATCCAGGTGTGGGTTAAAATCGGGAAATGTTCCGCTGTTATAATCGCTTAAATCATTGGGTATAAAAGCATTTATCCCAAGAGGTTTGAAGTAAGTGGTAATTTCATTTATTTTCCCCTCGTAACGCACTAAAACAGGTCCATTAAAATTGCATACAAGGTTTGTTTCTATCGAATTGGATGGAAAATGCTTCGTAATCACCTTATTTGGGCTTACCATCGTTTGGGTCTGCTCACTTATCGTCACAATGGTGTAAATACTCGGAAACGTAAAATATGCCGTTGCTTTTTCTTCGTCAGTTTTCTCAAGTATATAGAAGCATTCAATATATTTTTTTAGGAGTAAGCTCTCTGGTCTATATATTTTTATCGTCATCTCTTTTCTTCATGTAAATAGGCGTTGTTCTTGCCTCATCCTTTTAAACTTGGATGTATTTGATAATCGATTTAAATATAGAGAACCTTTATGATAATTTTCACCAAGCTTTATTTCTTAAAATACTTATTTTTAGATTGAGGAAACGATGAATCCGATAGAAATTAATTTTTATTGTAATTTAGTAGGTAATTAACCGTTTAATTAAAAAACAAAATGAACGATTTGAACCCGGAAGAGAATTACATCGCAATAAACAAACACTCGTGGAATAACAGAACGGATACGCATTTAAAATCAGATTTTTACAATCTAACAGGATTTTTAAAAGGGGAGACTTCACTAAATTCAATTGAATTAGCATTATTGGGTGATATCAGTGGGAAAAAAATATTACACTTACAATGTCATTTCGGACAGGATACAATTTCTTTGAGTAGACTTGGCGCAAAAGTTACTGGTGTTGACCTATCTGACAAGGCTATAGAAAGCGCCCGCGAAATTGCGAAAGATATGCATGCTGATGTGCAGTTTATCTGTTGTGATCTGTATGAGCTTGAAAATCATCTTGATGAAAAATTTGATCTAGTCTTTACAAGTTACGGAACGATTACTTGGTTACCTGATTTAGATAAATGGGCGAAAATAATTTCACGTTTCTTGAAACCGAAAGGGAAGTTTATTTTTGTCGAGTTTCATCCAGTTGTTTGGATGTTCGATGACAATTTTGATAAAATTGGCTATAATTATTTTAATATTGCTCCAATTGTTGAAACAGAGCAGGGAACCTATGCCGATAAAGATGCCGCTATTTCGCAGTCCTATGTCACCTGGAATCATAGTATGAGTGAGGTCGTTGGTGCTTTACTTCATAATGGGCTGAACATACAAGAACTGAACGAATTTGACTATTCACCTTATCCTATTTTTAAAAACATGACAGAGCTAGAACCTAAAAAATTCAGAATAGCCCATTTGGGAAACAAGATTCCGATGGTCTACGCTATTGTTGCGCGTAAAAGTGAATAAATAAAATTCTGGGAACCGACCTGATACTTATTTCTTTCTCAAATAACGATTTATCATGGGGCTAAAATCTATTTTGGATGAAACCTGAATATGTTCTGCCAATACTGAGGCGGGAAATTCATCCAACGTTTTGAAATTGATACAGCCTTTTTGAAATTTGGCCTTGGGTAATTTTAATTTTAGTTCTTCCATTAATTCGGGGTTAGTGTAGATAACCAAGGAATGGAATGAAATGTAATTCTTTGCGACTGTTAGCCCGTATTTAAATACGCCCTGTTCATTAAAGCTAATCGCATTAGGGTTTGACATGAATTTTCCAAAGCTCTCGGAAACGGTATTGTCATTTTCTGTTATCGCTTTCCGGAATTGACGGATTACCTGTTGCTCAGTGTTGGAAAGTGTATTGATATATTGATCTATTTCCAATAATATTTGATCATCCATATGGGCTTGTCATTGTTAGCTAAAAATATTCAATTTTCTTGATTTAGATGCAGCTATTCTAAAAAATGATTCGAAAGCTTATGGCTAAGGATTGCTTAAAAGAAATTATTCAGGATTTTCTCGCGGTGGTATGATTCTGCGGCTGCCCTAATATCGTGCTGTGAACGTATTTTGTATCGATTCGGACCTATTGTTGTACTATGACATTTATAGGAAGTTCCGTTTAGATTTTATATATTGCATCTATCAATTTTAAACCAACATTTAATTTCTCAACAATATAAATCTTCATTTATGTGCAATAGTAGTCTTGAGGATCTTTTTCTTTTGGTGAAAGAGTCGAATGAAGATGCATTTGACGAACTTTATCATCGAACTTGGGAAAAATTGTATGAAATTGCGCTCAGACGCCTGCAACATGAAAACACAGCAAAAGAAGTTATTCAGGATCTTTACATTGATTTATGGGAGAAGCGGCATCGCAAAACAATTCAGGATGTCGATCATTACCTTTGCCAAGCTGTCCGTTTTAAAGTGATTGACAGGTTTCGAAAGGAAAAGAGGTATTTTGAAGAATTAGAAACAATGGTTGAAGAGCTAAGCGATGGATCAACCGCCGATGGCAACTATATTCAAACTGAATTAGAATCTATGCTGCATAACTGGATTGCACGTATGCCACAAAAACGCAGAGAAATATTCTTGCTTCGTTACAATGAGGATAAAACTGTTAAGGAAATTGCGAAATTATTAGGTCTATCGACGAAAACTGTTCAAAATCAATTGCTTAATACAACAAATGCACTTAAGCTTCTAATCCAAAAAATTCTTTTTATGTTTTTTTAATTTTTTTTTGGGAATTATCATTAGTCACAACGACATATAAGAAAGGAACCAATATAAACCATCTTATATGTCTGAAAGGAAACGTCATGTTCGCACAGTCTTAAAAGATCTTCTCGATCGGTATATTTCGGGAGATACCAATCCTGAAGAACGACAATTTGTTGAATACCTGTACGATGCAATGGACAGGGAGGGAGAGGTGCAAAATGATATGGACCGCATCGGAGAGGAGATTAAAGAAAAGGTTCATCATCGTATTAAAAAGCGTACTTTAAGTTTTCATATTCCCAAAATAGGGTATGCTGCAGCAAGCATTATGATCCTTTTTGGGATATTTATATCCTATAGGCTCATCGATAATTCAAAAACAAGCGAAAAAGTTCTTCATGTCACTAATCATAATCCGTCGTTAATAATCGGGAAAGAAAAACGGTTTGATTTGTTAGATACCTTGCCGCAAGGAGCTCATTACACGACCATCAATGATGAAAAAGTACTAGCATTAAGTACGGTTGCCAATGGGACAGATTTGGGGAAACTGCGCATAGAAAATCCTTCGAGAAATGTATTTTCTGTTTTACTGAACGATAGCACACAAGTGTGGCTTAATTACTTGGCAACGATTGAACTTGAACCTGATTTTAATAAGAATAACCGTTCTGTCCATATTACTGGGGAGGTTTATTTTGATGTTCATAAACAATATGCCGCAGGTAAAAGGATTCCGTTTTCAGTCCACTCTGCCTTGCAGACCATTGAGGTATTGGGAACAAAATTCAATGTAAATACATCGGGCAATTCCGAAGAAAATGTATTGCTTACAGAAGGGAGTATTCGTCTTACGCATAATCGCTATGGAACACAGGTACTTATTAAGCCGGGGCAGCAGGCTTTTTTGGAAAAAGATAAACCTAAAATCTTACTTATTCAATCTGAAAATATCGAAAAAGCAAATGCCTGGCGTAAAGGTTTGTTTTATTTTGATAATGAGAAGCTCGCTGAAGTTGCTCTCGAATTTGAACAATGGTACGGAATTCCAATTGTTATAGATTCAAAAATTGCAAGACTTCCCATTACAGGAATGATCAGCAGATATGAAAATATCAGCGAGGTCTTGGCGATCATTAAGATGACTAATAATATAAACTATATAGAAAGGAAAGGAACAATATATGTAACAGAAGCAAATCCATAAAAAATTAGGAATGCTGCTACATTCCTAATCGCGCCTTAACGGCTTTTGGTAATGATCAATTATTAATCAATTTTCAAATGTATAAATTACTTATGACATCCCGCAAACAAAATAAGTTTGCACGCAATTTTTTGTGCCTTTTTTTTGGCAGCCTTGTCTGGTTATTTAGCTCGGCCAAGCCAGTCTTTGATGTACAGAAAAACATAACAATCGATTTTAATAATATTCCGGTTAAGCAGGTCTTTAAAGAGTTAAATAGTAAAACCGGTTTAAAATTTATTTATTCCCCAAATGACATCGACGACTCGAAGCGTATATCCATGACATTTAGAGAGCAGCCGATAAAGACTGTTCTAGATAAGATCTTTTCAAGTTTAAAGATTTCTTACACGTTAAATGACAATACAATTATTGTGAAGCGTAGTCTTCAACAAGCTTCAATACAAGAAGGCCGCGTCATTGCGGGTCGGGTTCTTAATAAACGACAGACGGCCCTGGCAAATGCTACTGTCGCGACAGGCCTTGGCAAGAATAGCACATCGACAGATGACCAAGGTCAGTTTACACTCAAGCTAGACCCGCAGGACAGTTATTTTGTGGTTAGTCTTGTCGGCTATGTAAGTCAGCGTGTACCACTCAAGACAAACGGAGAATATACGGTGATATTAGCTGATAGTATCAGCGCACTGGACGAGGTCGTTGTTGTCGGTTTTGGTACCCAAAGGCGTGCCTCTGTGGTAGGGGCGATCACGACGATAGAACCCAAACGCTTGCAAATAGGAACATCTCGTTCTATGAGTAACAATCTTGCAGGACAGCTTGCTGGTATCATTGCCGTACAGCGATCCGGAGAACCGGGTTACGATAATTCAAACTTTTGGATACGTGGTATCAGTACTTTCGGTGGAAGCAGAAGCCCATTGATTCTTGTGGACGGTGTGGAGCGGTCTTTGGACAATATGGACCCCGAAGAAATCGAATCGTTTTCGATATTGAAGGACGCGGCAGCGAGTGCAGTTTATGGTGTAAGGGGGGCAAATGGAGTGATTTTGATCAATACAAAGAGAGGAAAAGTAGGTAAACCCAATGTTTCTGCTCGTTTTGAGCAGGGGATCACATCACCAGTACAGCTACCTAAATTTGTGGGTGCGGCTGATTATTTGGAGGTAATGAATAGCATTCGGGAGGAACGTGGGGAGCAAGGTTTATATTCGAAAGAGCGGATCGAAAATATCCGTAATCATACGGATCCAGACCTCTATCCGGATGTCAATTGGTTGGACGCAGTACTTCGGGACCAAGCTGGAAATTCACGGGCGAATGTTAGTGTCAATGGGGGATCTGATATTTTGCGTTATTCCTTAGTAACTTCATATTATCGGGAAGGTGGATTGATTGAACGCGATGAAAAACAGGCTTGGAATTCATCTTCACGGTTAAACCGTTATAATGTGCGTTCCAATGTAGATATCAATGTGAGTCCAACCACTCTCTTCCGGTTGAATATTGGCGGATATCTCCAGGATAGAACAAGAGCTCCCCAAAGTGTTGATGAGCTATTTCAGGAGGCTTTCACGATCCCTCCCTATGTGCATCCTACCATCTATTCCTCTGGTGAAATACCTCGGACACCTCAGCGGACAAACCCCTGGGCATTGGCGACTCAACGCGGATACGAACGTATTAGCGCGAGTAAAATTGAATCTTTATTTGCAGTAGAACAGGACTTGTCGTTTTGGTTGAAGGGATTAAAGGCTCGGGGGCTTTTTTCCTTTGATAGATACTCTAACACGTCGGTCGTTAGGAGTAAAAGCCCGGATTACTATAATCCAGCTATCGGAAGGGACGAAAATGGAAAATTAAAGTTAGTCATTGATAGTTATGGACAGGAATTTTTAGGCTATGAAAAAAATTCAGACTGGGGCGATAAGAGCATGTATCTTGAGGGAGCTATTAACTATGTTCAATCTTTTGGCAACCATAACGTAGAGGGAATGTTTTTATACAATCAGCGAAATTACGATAATGGAGATCTTTTGCCTTATCGGAATCAAGGAATCGCAGGTAGATTTTCATACAATTATAGCAACAGATATATTGGGGAATTTAATTTTGGTTATAATGGATCCGAAAACTTTGCTCCAGGAAAACGTTATGGATTCTTTCCTTCCTTTGCTTTAGGCTGGTATATTTCCGAAGAACCTTTTATGGAGCATCTTAAAAATACATTTTCCAAAATCAAACTGCGCGGATCTTATGGATTGGTGGGGAATGATAAGTTAGATGGTCGTCGGTTTGCCTATATCACCACCATTAATGAGACCGGTGGATATTCATGGGGACTAAATAACGATTTTAAACGTAGTGGTCGTATGGAAGGTGATCAAGGTAACAGTGGACTTACTTGGGAAACAGTTGCTAAATCCAATATCGGTTTCGAACTAGGCTTATGGAAAGCACTGGAATTTCAGCTTGACTTATTTCATGAGGACCGGAAAAATATATTTATGCAACGTCGTTCTATACCCGGTTCGAGTGGTTTTACCAATGCGCCCTGGGCAAATTTCGGACGCGTAAACAATAAAGGTATCGATATGTCGCTTGAATTGAACAAGCAATTGAATCCAAACCTATTCCTTTCGGTTCGCAGCACATTTACTTATGCCTTAAACAAGATTTTAGAACAGGACGAACCTAGCGCAGTGATCGGTACCTCAAGGTCTTCTACCGGAAAGCCGATCGGTCAGCTGTTTGGCTTTATTGACGAAGGCCTATTTACGGATGCAGATTTTTCAGATATTGCTAATGGTACTCTTCGATCAGATATACCAAGACATACTTTTGGACCAGTGCGTCCGGGTGATATCAGATATCGGGATTTGAATGGTGATGGCGTGGTAGATGCCCTCGATAGAACTGCTATCGGTGGAACGGAGGATCCACAGATTGTATTTGGCTTCGGATCGAACCTAAGGTACAAAGCTGTTGATTTCGGGTTCTTTTTTCAGGGAGTCTCTCGCACTTACAGGATCATTGGTGGTTCAAATTTTATTCCCGGAAGTGCCAACGGAGCAATGGGTAATATTTTCGACAATGTTTCCGATAGATGGACCTTGGATAATCCTAGACAGGACGTTTTCTATCCACGGCTTTCTGACTATCAAAGTGCGAATAATAATTTGGCCTCCACTTGGTGGCTTAGAGATATGAGTTTTGTAAGACTACGTAATATTGAAGTGGGCTATAGCTTACCATCAAAAATTCTTGATCATCTCGCTATCCGTAATTTTAGAATATTTCTGCGCGGCAATAATCTGTTGACAGTGAGTGATTTTAAGCTTTGGGATCCAGAACTTGGGGTTAATAATGGTATGCGCTATCCGATCATGAAATCTGTTTCCATGGGATTGGAATTGAATTTTAAATAGAAATAACCTATACAATGAAGACTATAAAATATAATGTTACCCGTATATTACTGCTTGTTGCGCTGGGTTTTACAGCGACCTCTTGTTCGAAATATTTGGACAAAAGCCCCGATGATCAGCTTACTTTAGATATGATTTTTAAAGACAAAACCAGAACAGAAGACTGGCTGGCAGGAATATACAGCAATGTACCAGATCCATATTGGGGAAATACCCGAACACTTGGCTGGGATCCACTTTCGGATGATATGGCACCATCTACGGGCTGGGAGCAATTTGGCTGGTCTGTTATAGGGATGCAGACCGGCAATTGGAATCCCAGTACTTCATGGGATCCTAATTATTGGGTGGAACTTCCCAAACGTATTCGTTCAGCTTATATTTTTCTGGACAATGTAAAACCAAATCCTGCACAGTTGGTGACCGAGGAGGAAGTAAACCTCATGAAAGCTGAAGCTCGCTTTATGATCGCTTATTATTATACCCTTCTGCTCGAAACCTATGGTGCTATACCGTTTCATCTTGGATTGACCGATCCGAATGCATCGGCCGAAGAATTGATGATTGGACAGACCCCATTTGATCAGGTGGTGCAATGGGCTGAAAAGGAGCTGTTGGATTTGTCTGCTATTTTACCCGCTAAATATAGTGCTGCTCAGAAATATGGTCGCGCGACTTCTATTATGTGTTTGGCAGTCAGAGCTCGTCTTCTATTATTTGCTGCAAGCCCATTAGTGAATGGTAACACTGCATACACCGGTTTCGTTAATAATAAGGGAGAAACCATATTCAATGGAAACTTTAGTGTAGATAAATGGAAAACTGCAGCAGCGGCCTCAAAATTACTAGTAGAAAAAGCAGAATCAGCCGGTCATAAATTATATATTGAGTATAATGCTGATGGGTCTATAGATCCGTTTCTATCGTATCAAAATATGTTGTTTAGAAGACCTCAAGATGGGAATGAGGAGATTCTTTTTGCTCGTCCTGATTGCAATATCTGGGAATATGATAGGCACGCACAACCAAGAGGTACTGGGGGAAACGGGGGACTGGGAATTACACAATCCTTAGTGGATGCCTTTTTCATGGAGAATGGTCGGAAGATTGATGACCCATTATCGGGATATCAGGAAAAAGGATTCTCAAAGACCGCAGAAGTGCGAAATACACGCTGGGCTGAATCTCAGGGAAACGGAAAGGTGACTTTGGAAGGCACTTATAATATGTATACCCATCGTGAACCACGATTTTATATTTCGGTTCTGTATAATGGTGCTTGGTATAGAAGAGAAAATCGGACAACCGAATTCTATAGTGGTAACTGGGATGGGGGACCTACGCATGACGCCCCACAAAATGGGTACCTTGTGCGTAAGAAAGTCCATCCAGATCACGACCCCCGCAATGGAACAAATCCCTATAGACCAGGAATACTTTATCGACTTGGCGAAGTGTATCTGAACTATGCCGAAGCATTAAATGAGTCCGAGGCTAATCATCCTGATATATTAAAGTATGTCAATTTGATAAGGGTGCGCGCAGGTGTACCACAATATGGTGTAGGAAAGGATGCTTTACCAGTACCATCTTCGCAGGAGGCAATGCGTAAAGCAATCCGAGATGAGCGACGGGTAGAACTAAATAATGAAGGTATCCGTTACCGAGATGTGCGACGCTGGAAAATTGGTGAAGCTGTGTTAAATGGAAATTTCTATGGAATGAATTTTTCTGGTACAGAAAAGGATGACAATGAATCTAACCCCAAAGCATTTTTCAAACGCTCAGTTTATCAAAAGCGCATATTTACAGCAAAGAATTATTGGTTCCCAATTCCACAAACAGAGATAGATAAGAATCCAAATTTGGTCCAAAATCCAAACTGGAAATAAATATTAAAAACCAATCCAGTTTTCTATATTTATTGAATATGCTGCTTAGTTTTTTGCTACGCGGCATATTCTTTTATAAAGAATGTGTTGAATTTCTATTTCAGGTGCTAATTTAAAATTTTACCCCTTTTTATTCGTGATTTTACCCCCTGCTGTTGACAAGTTATTTATAATTTAATGTTATTAATCAAATTATAAAATTCGTATTCATCGGAATTAGAATACGTCTGTAAAAGTTATAACAATTATAAAACTAAAACAACATTATGAGAAAATTTATGATGGTGATTTCTATTGGAGTCATTGGGCTATTGAGCTGCCAAAAGTCTGTTCAACTAGATTCTCCGACATCACTAAAAACAAAAGCGAAGGCGAATCTGGCAAGTGTAGGTAATACTTACTATATAGATCCCAGCGGAAATGATGATAGCACAGGAATGAGCTCAACTGCGGCATGGAGAACGCTGGCCAAAATTAATGCCTCGATTTTTGGCCCTGGCGATCGTATTTTGTTCAAGAGCGGTGGCGTATGGAATGACACTTTGCATATGAAAAATTCGGGAACAGCTGAAGCTCCCATTATCATAGATAAATATGGTGGCGATGTTCGCCCAATTATCAATGGCGGTGGAAAGAGGAACGGATCAAATGCGCTATACCTTAATAAAGTGTCTAATTTTGAGGTAAATAACCTCGAGCTGACTAATGTAATTCCAAGCGGAACAAGTTATGCTGCTACGGGGATACGCGTGGTTGGAGGCAGTTCTGCAGGAACAGCAATTAGCAATATCTCTGTTAGAAATTGTTATGTCCACGACGTCAATGGTGCCATCGATGGAAAGACTAATTATAATAAAAGCTCTGGTGGTATTATCTTAGACGGTAAAATATACGGTGCTTTGGTACAAAGTTGCCATGTCGCCAACTGTTCCGTTGAAGGGATAAGGACCACTGGCGATAGGGCTATGGCAGCAAGATCAAAAGATATTATTATCGATAACAATTTGATTGAATATATCTACGGCGACGGCATCGTTATGTCTGGCGTGACGGGAGGAAGTAAAATTACACACAATACGGTCTATAAGGCATGTATGAACACAGGCTCTGAAAATTATGCGGGTATTTGGACAATTGGCAGCTTGAATACGCTGGTGGCTTATAATGAGGTTTACGGTATGACAGGCGGAGGGGCCAACGATGGAGTCGCGTTCGATGCCGATGGCTATGATACCAATTCAGTAACCGATGGCGATATCTTCGAATACAATTATTCGCATGATAATAACGGCGGATTTATGCTTTTTATGAACCAGTCTAAGAATATTAAAGTCCGCTACAACGTTTCTGTCAACGATATCGGTACAACAAGGTTAAAGAAACTCTTTTTGATCGAAAAAACAACATACGATTCTCGTGAGGTTTATAATAATGTATTCTACATCAAAAATCCAGCCGCCAGTTTGTTAAATGTCATGAATGGCGTGAGTTCCGGAAAGCCTTATGCTACATTTTCAAATAATATTTTTTACACGACCTCGACCATTAGTAGTCTGTCTACCCAGGCCGATAACGGACTGAAGTTTAACAATAATTGTTTATTTCCGTCAAGTACATTTACGTCATTGAACTGGGGAACTACCGTGCGGAACAACAATTTCTATGAAGATCCGGTATTTGTCAATCCAATTGGTGGAAACGGCCTTGACGCTGCAAAAGGTTATGATGTCGGTTCCGGTTCGGCTGCTCTTAATGCTGGTGTATTTATAAGTAACAATGGGGGACAGGATTTTGCTGGAAATGCGCTACCATTGGGTAATCCAGATGTTGGGGCGTTTCAGCATGCTGTTGTAGCCAATGCTGGAAGCTCTCTTGCCGATGCCTATGTCCGTAACGGCACCTATGCGAGTACAAATTATGGTGCTACGGCTGATCTTGTCATCAAATCCGACGCTACATCTTACGCGCGTAAAGCATACGCTAAATTTGATATTGCGATGATTACTAAACCTAAAGTGAGTTCGGCAAAATTAAAAATGTATGTTACAGGAGTGAATACAGTACCACAACGGACTATTAATATTTATACAACCTCCACGACATCTTGGTTGGAAAATAGCATTAATTGGAACAATGCGCCAATGGATACTGTACTTGTCGGTAAGATTTCTGTTTCAGGGATAGGTTTACAGACCATCGACGTCACCTCGGCCATTAACAGATTGCTTACCGGTACTGATCGTAAGGTATCCTTTCTATTTTTAAATACAGCTACGGCTTCTTCTACAAATGATATGTCTTTTAGTAGCAGGGAAGCAACCGCCAATAAGCCAACGTTGGAACTGCTCTATTAAGCTGGTACTTATTTCAGGGGTAATTCTCTTGTATTTAGAATAACCGAATCAAAAAGCCGCAAGGAATACCAATTCTTTGTGGCTTTTGACTGGGAGAGTGTAAAAGTCTGAAACTAATTCCTAATTGGAAGTTGTCGCTCGTGCGTCATACTATAGCCAGTTTTTAAAGTTAAATGGACGTACGGTGCACACAAAAATTATTATTTCGTAAATTCATACTATGAAGCATCCGATACACTATTTGGATAGCTTCCTCATACTAATAAAAGGAATGCATGAAAAGCACGAAACGAAGTAAAGGTTTTCTCTTCAAACAATATGAAGAGCCGTTTCAAACGCCTTTTGATAAATTATTTGACATTTTCAAAGAACTGATTACCCATACCTCTGGTGATTTTGATGAAGCTATTGACTGGCTTAGGCAATTGGATAAAGAGTTCAAACTGACGACTCCAGCCTATACAATAGACGACTTTGTTGCGGATCTGAAGGATAAAGGTTATATCAGGGAAAGAGTGGAGTTTGGTGGTGAAGGAGGCGTAGATATTACCTCAAAGCTGGAGAAAGCCTTGCGTCAGCATGCCTTGGACCAGATTTTTGGGAAAATGAGGAAAGGGAAATCAGGCAATCATAAAACCAATCACCAGGGACGGAGTGACGAAAATATGGGCGATTTCAGAAACTATCAGTACGGAGATGGCCTGGAGAAAATAGTTTTGACAGAGAGTTTGAAAAACGCACAAATCAATCATGGAATAGGTGAGTTCTCTTTATCCGAAAATGATCTCGTCGTAGAAGATACACAGTTTAAGTCGCAGATGAGTACAGTATTGATGATCGATATCAGCCACAGTATGATTTTATATGGTGAGGATCGGATCACCCCTGCAAAAAAAGTAGCGATGGCTTTGTCGGAACTTATTTTGACCCGTTATCCGAAAGACTCACTTGACGTCATTGTTTTCGGAAACGATGCATGGCCTATTGCGATAAAAGATCTGCCTTATCTGCAAGTTGGACCATTTCATACCAATACGGTCGCAGGCTTAAAGCTAGCGATGGACTTACTAAGACGAAAACGGCATGCGAATAAGCAAATATTTATGATAACCGACGGTAAACCGAGCTGTTTAAATATGCCGGACGGCACTTACTATAAAAATCCTATGGGTTTGGATCCTTTTATCACCAGCAAATGCTATAGTATGGCTGCGCAAGCCCGAAAGCTGGGGATACCAATTACAACCTTTATGATTGCTACAGATCCTTATCTACAGCAATTTGTCGACGAGTTTACAGCTTCAAATCAAGGGAAGGCTTATTACACGGGACTTGGGGATTTAGGTGAAATGATCTTTGAGGATTACGAAGAAAATCGAAAAAAAAGAATACGATAAGAATATATGGATTACACGAAGATTACAACATTTGGTGCATTAAAAACTTCGGGTTATAAACCTAAAACAATAAAAGAAGAATTGCGTCAGAATCTGATTACAAAAATAAAGGCGGGCGAAACCGTATTTAATGGAGTACATGGCTATGAAGATACCGTTATTCCAGAACTTGAAAGAGCAATACTTTCCAAACACAACATTAATTTCTTGGGCCTTCGCGGTCAGGCGAAAACACGTCTCGCTAGGCTTATGGTAAACTTATTGGATGAATATGTGCCTGTGATTCAGGGTTCAGAGATTAATGATGATCCGTACAATCCTATATCACGTTATGCCCTGGAACTGCTGAGGGAGAAAGGCGATGAAACACCGATAAGCTGGCTTCATAGGAGTGATCGTTTTGCTGAAAAACTTGCCACTCCAGATGTAACTGTAGCCGACTTAATCGGTGATGTAGATCCGATCAAAGCCGCAAATTTAAAACTGAGCTATGCAGACGATCGCGTGATTCACTTTGGTATGATTCCTCGGGCAAACCGTTCTATTTTTGTCATTAATGAGCTGCCTGATCTTCAAGCTAGAATCCAGGTAGCTCTCTTCAATATATTGCAGGAGGGAGATATTCAGATCCGTGGTTTTAAGTTACGCTTACCGTTAGATGTACAATTTATATTTACTGCAAATCCGGAGGATTATACCAACAGAGGAAGTATTGTGACGCCACTGAAAGATCGCATAGGATCGCAGATACTCACACATTACCCTGCATCGGTAGAGATAGCAAAGGCAATTACAGCGCAGGAGGCGAACTTGGAAGCAGCCCAGAAGGAGCAGATATACGTTCCTGAGCTGGCTAGGGAACTGATTGAGCAGATAAGCTTTGAAGCACGAAATAGTGAATATGTTGATGAAAAGAGCGGCGTAAGTGCGCGCATGAGCATTACAGCATTTCAAAACTTATTAAGCACCGCTGAATTGCGCATGCTTAAAAGCGGGGCGCAAGCAACTGCAATACGACTGAGTGATTTTATGGGTATTGTACCTGCGATAACCGGTAAAGTTGAGCTCGTTTATGAAGGCGAGCAAGAGGGAGCGGGTATAGTTGCGGTGCAGCTAATAGAAAACGCGATTAAAAACCTTTTTCCGATTTTATTCCCAAAAATTGAGAAACTGGAAAGAGAAAACGAGCGTTATCCCTACGATGATATTGTTCGTTGGTTTTCAGAATCAGAAGGAATCGAATTATCTGAAGAACTCAACGATTTGGCGTATGGGCAGGTTTTGGATCAAGTGAAGCCTATCCATGCTTTAATTCAGCAATACCAACCGGAAACGAAGCCCGAAGATCTCCATTTTCTGACCGAATTCGTATTGTGGGGGCTTACCCTCAACAATAAGCTAAGTAAATATAGGCTGGGGGCCGGCCTTCAGTTTCAAGATAACTTTCAGGGATATCTGAGAAATAATCTGTAACAGGCAACTAGTAACATGATGGGTAAGTTTACAGCGCAAACTTACCCATCAGGTTTTTAACAAGGTCTCACAAGGAAAAAGGGCGGATAACTATCTTTTCATTAAAATTAAGTCTATCGATAGGCCAATAATAACAACGACGACAGTAAATGACAGATACCCTAAAATATAAACTGCGAGCGCTTTTAAATAACTGGGTATTTTGTAGGGGTCGAAAAATTGTCCAATAGCCCAGACGCTATATAACATAGCGACGATGCTAGCTTGCATCATAACGCTTGTATGTGTTACACCTTCTACTAATGCAAAAATAGTATAGATCAACATCGTCATTCCTAAAATAAAACACAGCAGGATAACAATTTCAAAAAGATTAAAACCGTATTTATTAAAAAATAGTTTAGCCCAGAAAGCGATAAACAATCCTATCATGATATTAGCGTAACCATAGTGGTCCTGGATCCAGAGGTATATCGAACCCGTGGTAGAATGCTGGGATTCGTAATAACTCACATATTTGTCGTTTACATGAAAAAAATGGCTTACTATAGAGTATATCAATGAGGTGATGATGATAAAAATAATGGGTTTTACCAGGCGGCTTCGGTTCTCGGCAATATATTTTTTTACATTTTTTCCTGGTGTGGTAATAAGTTCACGAATCGTGTACAAGATTCCGCGCTCGAAATGAAGGACATGTTCAATTTCGTGTACGATATAATGCGCATCAATTCTTTTAAGGACCGCTGGCTGTCCACATTTTGGACAGAAATTTAGTGTTATATCAGTTCCACAGTTTTTGCAATTTGTCATCTTTATACTATGCTATAGGTAATAAATTATGTTAATATTTGAGGATTCTATCCTTATCATTTTATGTAGATCGTTGGCTTTTGCTTCTTATCGATTAGAATTTGTCCAAAAATATTATAGATTATGTCAATGAAGGCTACACCTAAGTGTAGTTTTATACAAGACAACTTCTCCCGTGAAGAAAATAGATTTAGTGTAACCACGCTGTTGGCAGAATCTTTTGTTTATTCTATTCGGCCATTTAAATAAAACTATTATATTTGCAGAATACTTGACTACTCAAGTATTCTGCAAATAATAATAATATGACCGCGATTAATACGATTCTGAACATTATAAAAGTTCAATCTGTCATCACCAAAAAGTTTGATGGGCTAAGTTTACATGGACTGAGCCTGACAGACTTTATGATCCTACATATCTTAAGTCAGGCTCCCGGCAACCGGTTACGGCGAATTGATCTGGCTGAAAGTACTGGTTTAACAGCCTCAGGAATTACACGGGTTATTTCACCTATGGAAAAGATGGGGCTTGTTGTAAAAGAGCACAATGATAGAGATGCCCGGGTCAGTTATGTGAAACTTACCGAAGCTGGTGATCGAATTTTTAAAGAGGCGACTGTTACAGCTGAGCACATCGCGAATAAGCTATTGGACGGAATGGCCGTAGCAGATCTCCTTATTTTTGCTGCGCAATTGAAGTCATTGGGAGGAGATTTATAATTTTAATTTAAAAGCACATGAATAAAATAGATAAAAAACAACTGAAAGCCGAATTCCTGGAAAGTAAACCATTGATGGGAGTGCTTACAATTTACAATAGGGCCGAAAATAAAACATATATTGCAGATAGCATGAATTTAAAGGCTCTTTCCAACAGAATCAGATTTATGTTAAACATGGGGCAATTTGACAAAAAAAGCTTGCAGGAGGATTGGAACCGACTGGGCGAGGGAAATTTCCTGTTTGAAAATGCAGTCATCATTCCATTTGAAAACGACAAAATCATTGATTATAAAAAAGTCGTACATCATGCCACAACTGAGTGGAAGAGTAAAGTGAGTGAAACAACAAGTATCTATTGATATGACAAGAAAGACGTATTTGTATCCGAGTTATGAAGCTGGAAGGAATCTGGCATTGAAAAATATCCAGGGCCCCCTTGTAAATCTCAATTTGATTCAGTTAAGGGAAATCGCAGACTACACTAATTTTCCGGAGATTGCGCCGATCAAAGAAATTTCGGGATACGATGCTTTTATGAATTATATACAGCTGGCCAAACCTTTTGTAGAAAAAAGCGGTGGAGAGCTACTTTTTGTAGGGCAAGGTGACCGTTTTCTGATAGGACCCGATCAGGAGCGGTGGGATATTTGTCTGCTGATCAAACAGCGAAGTGTGTCCGATTTTTTTTCATTTGAACAAAATCCAGCGTATATGAAGATTATAGGGCATCGTACTGCGGCTATCTCGGATTCAAGACTTTTACCCTTGCAAAATGTCCCATTTTAAACGATACTTATCATAAAAAAATATCGCCTATTTAAATAATAAATGTATATTTGACATTAATAAAGTAAACCTCTTATCGTATTCTTCTACAGCTTCGTGGAAAAGTATTTTTGAGCAAATTTGAATGCGTGTTGAATATCCTTCCGGGATCAAGATAAATTAGATTTTGTGCATTAAATAATCCATGGCTAAGTCTTAATAAAGCGGGTTTACTTGACAAATGAACATTTATAAAATCCTAAAATTGATCAAACATGAAACTAAAGCAAGTGGGGATATTAAGTATTGCATTATTGAGCTTTACCAATGCCATAGCACAAAAAAAATACAATGAAAATAAGGCGGCGGGTTATCTTTTTGCTTATTTTGAAGGTTCAGGGGATAAAAATATACAAGAGCAATTAAGGTTTGCAGTGAGTCAGGATGCACAAAACTGGGTTGCATTAAATAACAATAAACCTATTTTGTCATCAGCGGATATATCCCAAACTGGCGGGATTCGTGATCCGCACATTCTTAGGGGGGAAGACGAAAAGTTATTTTATATGGTCGCAACTGATATGTTTACGGTCAAGAATGGTTGGGAAAGTAATCCTGGTATTATTCTGATGCGATCCGATAATCTGACAGATTGGAAACACAATACTGTTGATCTGGCAAAGTTATATCCTAAAAAATTTAAGAACGTAAAATGGGTATGGGCACCACAGACGATCTACGATCCGGCTGTAAAAAAATACCTTGTGTATTTTACGGTGAAATCACATGAGAACGATAAACTTGATTTTTATGCGGCCTATGCGAATAAAGATTTTAGTGGCTTTGAAAGGGAACCTGCCTTATTGTTCAGCCCAAAATTTGGAGGTATTGATGGCGACATTGTCTATAAAGATGGCCTTTATCATTTATTCTTTAAGGGCAACACAAAAGATGCTACCGGAAAAGAAGTGAAAAATGGAATTCAGCAGGCGACAAGTAAATCCCTGAAAGGACCATGGAAAGAAGACTTCCGGTATCTCGATGCCTATGCAGACACTTCTGTTGTTGTCGAAGGATCGAGCATTTTTAAGTTGAATGGAACGAACGATTATGTCTTGATGTATGATTTGTATGCGAATGGAAGATACGAATTTCAGCGCACAGATGATCTCTTTAATTTCTCTTCACAACCTGAATCTTTCCATAAGAATTTTAATCCACGACATGGAAGTGTGATTTCAATCAGTAAGGAAGAATCTCGTCTTCTGAACAGTAAATGGGGCGGTGTACCCGGTGAATTGCTAGCTCCTGTGGCTGCGGATGACCGGTATCATTTTACCGCAAAGGGAAATCCGATTATTAAGCATCATTTTACGGCCGATCCGGCAGCATTAGTTAAAGGGGATACACTTTGGTTGTATGCAGGCCATGATTTTGCAGGAGGTCAGAAAGGCTATAAGATGAAAGACTGGATCGTTTATTCTACAACGGATTTAAAAAATTGGACGGAATATCCCGTGTCTTTGAGCATAAGTGATTTTACCTGGGCAAAAAGCGGCGATGCATTTGCTGGACATGTTACCGAACGTAATGGAAAATATTACTGGTACATCAGTTCCAATTGGTCCGGAATAGGTGTCGCTGTCGCAGACAGACCCGAAGGTCCCTTTAGCGATGCATTGGGAAAACCCTTATTGACCAACAAGGACTGTTTTGCTTCTTCCCATTCCTGGGCCTGTATCGATCCAGCTGTTTTTATTGATGATGATGGTCAAGCCTGGATTTTTTGGGGCAACCGTGAGTGTTACTACGCCAAGCTCAAGGAAAATATGGTTGAGATTGATGGCGAAGTAAAGCAGTTGAATTTTGAAGGACTAGCTTTTACGGAAGCACCATGGGTTCACAAGCACAATGGAAAATACTATCTGAGTTATGCCACGGAATTTCCGGAGAAGATCGCATATGCCATGGCCGATAAGATCGACGGACCCTATGTGTATAAAGGAATTCTGAATGAGATTGCAGGCAATAGCAACACGAACCACCAGGCAATTGTCCCTTTTAAAAACCAATGGTATTTCATCTACCATAATGGGGGGATTAATCCAGATGGAGGTAGTTTTAGCCGTTCGATATGCATAGACACCTTAAATTACCGTCCAGATGGTACAATCCATAAAATTGAAATGACAACGGAAGGAACTACCAGAGACTAAAGCATGAAAAAGCAGGCGAGCAAGTTAAAGTGGCTGCCGTAGAAGGTTGGGTGAAGAGCCGTTTAATAGATTAAAAATGTGGAACGACGTTGTCGTTCCACAAAATGTTTTTCAGTGTAGTATTGTAGGAGTCTTTTTTCAGTATTCTTATCGAATCAATTCAGAAATTTAAAATGATGAGATAGGCATATCTATTCATTTCGGCAATTTCTTCTCTTGAATCAAGTTTACTTATGAAGCAAATGTAACATAGAGTAGCAGTAGAAAGAATATGAAAAAGATACTTTTTTATGTGAAAATGGGAATATTTGGCTTTTTACATAAATAATACCATCCCCTCTCTTAAATATTCCGGCTTCGAGCCCGAAATATTAGGCAAGAGAATCTAGAAAAGATCTTACCAATACCAGCTAAATAATTAGCAGATGTAGGGTGCACCTAAGGTCATCTGAAAGAAATATTTCTTTTTTCACTCAAAAAAAGAACTGCCTATTGGTTAATTTAGCCCGGCTACTTTCCTCTTTTACTTATGGCGTTGTAGGAATGTAATTTGGTCTATTGCGAATCAAACAGGACCTCTAATTTATTGGTATAAGTATCTTATGGGAACAAAATTTGTCGATCTAAAAACAGTAACGTTAATGCAGTTAAGTAATGCATTAGGGACATCCTTGTTTCCTGTGAAAAACGACAATTACTTAGTCGCCGAGGAAGATGCCGCAAATTTTTCGCTTTACCTTGATTTTTATTATCGTTCAGAATATTATGCGCTGATTTTGATCAAGCAGGGGACTGTTGAGTTTAGTGTTGGCTCGCGGAAATTCATCGCTTCAGCTGGAGATGTTTTATTTTGCGGCCCTATGGAAGCTTTTGTTATCCACAGCATATCAGCGGATATGCAGATGAAAAGTATTTATTTTACACAGAAATTGATTGAAGAAGCAGGCTTCAACTATAAAACCAACGATATTCTGAAAAGTTTCTCCAGTACGCCTTCTTATATCTTATCCAAACAGGAAAAGATCTTCTTTCGAATCGACTACCATATCAGCCAGCTCGGCTTTCTGAATGTTTGTCGCGACCGGATTGACTATCCCAACGATATGATATGGCATCATTTTTCACTGTTAATGTACGAATTGCAGAATTTTAACAGGTACCTTGAACAGCAAAGTCATATTTCCCCTCGACTTGAAGCTATTACAGCAGATTTTTTTAATCTGGTCAATCAGCACTATGTTAACAATCATGATGTACAGTTCTATGCCGATAAGCTGGCGATCAGCAGAAAATATTTAACCAAGGTACTGAATACAACCTTGGCCAAAAGCCCCAAGGAGATTATCAATAACGTATTGCTGATCGAGGCAAAAATATTGTTGAAAAATAATAAGTTCAGCGTTAAAGATGTCGCTGTGAAGCTTTCATTCGCAGATCAAGCGACCTTTAGCAAGTTCTTTAAAAAACTGACGGGCAAAAATCCGAGCTGCTATAAAGTCAGTGCAGAGTTTTAGATTTACATACTTGTTATTAACTAATAAGATTTATTATTTCCCTTCTATTTTCTTGTTGTTTTCTAATTATTAATGCTAACTTTCATTGTGTGAAAAATTGAAAATGTCATTTTATTGTCTTTAATGGCTTGTTTTTACAAAATTTTTAACGAGATCGGATCTTGATTTTTTTCATTGTTGTCTTTTTGACAAGAAATGGAGTCTTAACGGTAAGTTATATAGTTTTAATTTTCAGTAATTTTGTAAACACTGAATAAATAAAGCAATAATATACTTATGAAGCGAAATTTCGTTGTTAAATCATCGACACTCTTTCTTGTGCCCATGCTGTTTATGTCCTGCAGCAATCGATCTGGTGAAGGCGGGTATACAGGGGGGCCGGCGGAGGTCAACTTTTCTGCGGTTAAAACTGGCGATGCACAGGTGAAAAATGAATATACCTGTGCCATTGAAGGCCGTTCAAATATTGAGATCAGGCCCCAAGTGACCGGTTACCTGAGTAAAATTTATATGGAAGAGGGGGCTTACGTAAAAGCTGGACAACCACTTTTTAAGGTGGAAGACCGCATATATCGTGAACAGCTAAACAATGCGAAAGCCTCTTTGCAGTCTGCCTCAGCAAGTCTGATAACGGCCAAAATAGAACTGGACCGAAAAACAGAGCTTGTTCGCAATAAGATTGTGTCTGAACTACAAGTGCAGGAAGCAAATGCGGCCTATCTTGGAGCCAAAGCTGCAGTGGCACAAGCAGAATCTGCCATTCAATCTGCACAGATCAACATTGACTTTGCGCTTATTAAAGCACCTGTAAGTGGTTATGTGGGACGGTTTAATTATCGTTTAGGCAGTTTATTGTCCCCAACAAACCTACAGGCCCTGACCGTAATTTCGGATAATCAACAGGTCTATGCCTACTTCAGCCTCAGTGAAAATGATTTTGTAGCTTTCCAAAATCAGCATACGGGTAATTCGATCGCAGAGAAGCTAAAGGGGACAAGCCCAGTTACTTTATTGCTATCGGATGGTCGCCCTTATGATTTAAAAGGGAAAATTGATGCCGTAGAGGGGCAGTTTAATAAATCAACAGGTTCAATAACCCTACGGGCTAAATTTGATAATCCGAAGGATATCCTACGCAGTGGAAATACCGGCAAAGTGCTTATGGAGCGAAATATCATGCAGGTTCCATTATTACCAATTGCCTCCACAGTAACCTATCAAGACAAAATTTTTGTCTATACGGCAGACAAAGACGGAAAAGTCGTGCAATTGCCTGTTGCGGTCTCTGGTAAGTCCGGCGATAACTTTATCCTATCCAGTGGACTGAAAGCAGGGGATAGGTACATTGCTCAAGGTTTTGAACGTTTACAGGCAGGAATGCCAGTCGTTGAAAAGTCCCCGATTGAACACAAATAAACTAGTCGATTTTCATGTTAAAACAAATTATTAAACGTCCCGTATTGGCGACGGTGATCTCCGTATTGCTTGTTATCTTGGGGGTTGTGGGAATGCTCAGCCTTCCCATTACCAAATTCCCTGACATTGCACCACCGACAGTAACTGTAACTGCTGTTTATCCCGGTGCAAATGCTGAAACGATCGGCCGCTCTGTGGCGCCGCCATTGGAAAATGCGATCAATGGGGTTGAAAATATGGATTACATAAGCTCTGTGGCCAGTAATGATGGTACACTGACCATTACTGTGATTTTTAAATTGGGTACAGATCCGGATCAGGCGGCCATCAATGTGCAAAATAGGGTTTCTCAGGTGACCAACCAGCTACCAGCGGAAGTCATACAGAGTGGTATAACGACCATTAAGAGACAGAATAGTATGATTGCAATGGTAACGCTAACCAGCGAGGATGGTAGTATGGACGATCTATTTCTGGAAAACTATACTAAAATCAATATTGTGCCCGAATTGAAACGTATCAAGGGCGTTGGAGATGCCATGGTCTACGGAAACAAAGACTACGCGATGCGGATCTGGTTAGATCCAGATAAACTAAATGCCTACAATTTGACTCCCAACGATGTGTCGGCAGCGATACAGGCGCAAAATTTAGAAGCTGCTCCAGGGCGGTTTGGCGAACAGTCGACTGAGGTGAAAGAATATGTTATGCGGTATAAAGGAAAGTATACCGAGCCGGAGCAATATGAGAACATCATTGTGAAAGCACAGCATGACGGTTCCGTTCTTCGGCTGAAGGACTTAGCGAAGGTCGAATTTGCTGCCTACAGTTATACTGTACAATCCAACTACAATACGAAGCCCTCGGTCACCATGGCGATATTTCAGATGAGTGGTTCTAACGCCAATGAGGTACAGATCGCCTTACAAAATCGGATGGAAGAACTTTCAAAATCTTTTCCGGGTAAAATGCAGTATAAAATTCCGTATGCGACGAAAGAGTCTTTGGACCAGTCTATCAAGCAGGTGATAAAGACACTAATTGAGGCGTTTATTCTGGTCTTTATCGTTGTCTTTATTTTTTTACAGGATTTTCGTTCGACCTTGATACCTGCAATTGCAGTTCCGGTATCCATTGTAGGAACATTTTTCTTTATGCATATTTTTGGGTTCTCCATCAATATTCTGACCCTATTTGCTTTGGTGCTTGCCATTGGTATTGTGGTCGATGATGCTATTGTTGTTGTCGAGGCTGTACATGCGAAGATGGAACGCCGCAAGCTGGGGGCGAAGGCGGCTACGGTGTCCGCTATGGGAGAAATCTCAGGAGCAATTGTATCGATTACTTTGGTAATGTCGGCTGTGTTTGTTCCAGTAGCCTTTATGGAGGGATCAACGGGGTTATTTTATAAACAGTTCGCATTGACCTTGGCGATCGCCATTGTTATTTCAGCAGTGAATGCATTGACGCTTAGTCCAGCTTTGTGTGCCTTGTTGCTGAAGGGCCATGACGGTCACGCCCAGGAGAAACTGAACTTTAAACAGCGTTTCTTTACCGCTTTCAATGCTGGTTTTGATAAACTGACTTTCCGCTATGGCAAATCAGTACTGTTTCTGATTAAGAAAAAATGGATTGGCCTAGGGATATTGCTCGCTTTTGCAGGCCTATTTGCCTGGTTTTCTTTGCGCACACCAAAGGGTTTTATACCCGATGAAGATCAGTCTTTTATTATTGTGACGGCCAATCTGGCTGCTGGTACATCCAAGGACCGCACGACGACACTGATGTCCGATACAGAGCATAAGCTCGTTGCGCATCCCGCTGTTCGGGAAGTTATTTCGGTGAATGGCCTGAGCTTATTTTCTGGCGCAATGTCTTCTGCAGCGGGTACCTTTTTTATTCGGTTAAAAGATGTAAAAGAACGCGGCGAAGTTAAAGATCTGGGCGCTGTCATGGGGCAATTACAGGGCATGCTTTCGGGAGATAAACGGGCTAACTTCCTGGTGCTGAATACCCCAACGGTAGAGGGTTTCGGTAATTCTAGTGGCATGGAGCTCGTTTTACAGGATCGTACCAATGCGTCTTTACAAAACTTGGGAAATATCTCCTACGGCATGATGGGAGCCTTGATGCAGCGACCGGAGATTGCCGTTGCTTTTACGACTTTTGATGTATCTTATCCCCAATATGAAGTGGTGGTGGACGAAGCAAAAGCTGCGCAGCTTGGCTTAGCGGTACGTGATGTTCTTCAGGTGATGCAAGGCTACTACGGAAGTATTCAGGCTTCGGATTTCAATCGCTTTGGGAAGTATTACAGAGTGCTTGTCCAGGCAACGCCTGATACACGTGCCGATGAAAAGTCGCTGAATAGCATTTTTGTCAAAAATGCCAACCAAGAGATGGTTCCTGTCAATACGGTGGTGAAGCTAAAAGCTATTACAGGGCCAGAGGTGGTGGAGCGTTTCAATCTGTTTAACGCTTCAAATCTAACTGTTATGCCGGCTCCCGGATTTAGTACTGGACAAGCGATGCAAGCCATTAAAGAAGTTGGCCAGCAGGTGTTGCCTCCCGGTTATACCTATGATTATAAAGGAATGAGCCGAGAAGAAAGTACGTCGACCGCACAGTCCACCATCATTTTTATCCTGTGCATCGTTTTTGTTTACTTTCTGTTATCTGCGCAGTATGAAAGTTATATCCTCCCATTTGCCGTATTGCTTGCCATCCCCGTTGGACTGTCGGGCGTATTCCTTGGAATAGGCTTTGCTGGAATTGCAAATAATATCTATGTGCAGATCGCTATGGTGATGCTGATCGGTCTGTTGGCTAAAAATGGAATCCTGATTGTAGAGTTTGCTTCCCAACGGCGTCAGGCGGGCAAAAGTTTGGTGGCAGCGGCTGTGGAAGGAGCAAAGGCTCGTTTTCGCCCGATCCTGATGACTTCACTTGCCTTTATGACAGGGATTGTACCCTTGATATTTGTGACTGGACCCTCAGCCATGGGGAATCATTCCATCGGTTATGCAGCAATCTTCGGTATGTTGGTTGGTACCTGCTTGGGCTTGTTCTTGACTCCTTTGCTTTTTGTTGTCTTCCAATTCTTCCAGGAAAAAATGAGTGGTAAAGTGAAGGATGACACCGAATGGGAATTTTAAAAATTAGTGTGAATGTATACAATGAAACATATAAAATTGACGCCCCTTGCTGCCTTGCTTTCGATTGTTCTGCTGGATTCATGTGCGGTGCAGCAAGCTAAAAAAACGGATCTGGCACTGCCGGAGTCTTTTGACAATAACGTTGTTCAGGCAGATAGCAGTGTGGCTAAAATGACTTATAGGGATTTTTTCAAGGATCCCGTGCTTGTCGAATTAATAGATTTGGGTATGGCCAAAAACAATGATCTTCAGGTCGCGATAAAACAGATTGCTATTGCCGCCGAGGGGTTTAAGCAGTCTAAACGGGTTTATGCGCCGGTTGTGAATGCCAGTTTGGCAAATGCCAGTATCAATAGACCCGCCAATAATAGTATGAACGGTATGATGGCGTCCCAGTTTATGGGGCAGCATTATACGACAGATTATACCAGTGCGATCAATATTTCTTGGGAACTGGATATCTGGGGCAAGCTCAAAGCGCAGAAGCAGGATGCCGTTATTGAGCTGTTAAAAACCAAGGAAGCAGCCAATGCGGTAAAAACGAGACTGGTCGCCGAGATTGTGCAGGCTTACTATAATCTCCTCATGCTCGATAAGCAACTGGTCATAACGAAGGAAAATCTATCTTTTGCCGACAGTACTTGGCAGATATTAGTGAAACAACAGCATCTCGGGATGACAACGGCCTTGGCTGTACAACAGCAGTTTTTGGTGAAAGAGCAGGTATCCAAGCGGATACCGGATATTGAAGGTGCAATTGCGATACAGGAAAATGCGCTTAATGTACTTGTGGGAAATTATCCGCGGCGCATTGAACGGGAGAAAGGCCTTGATGATGTTTATGTACCCAATCAGCTTGCTACGGGTATTCCCGCTGCATTATTGAGTTTTCGTCCTGATGTGCGTTCAAAAGAACTGGACCTTCGAAAGAGTTATCTTGGCGTTCACATGGCGCGGGTAAGCATGTATCCGGGATTGAATATCACAGCACAGGGCGGCCTTAACTCTTTTAAAGCAAGTAATTGGTTTACTATTCCTGGGGCACTTTTTGGAACTGCCGCGGGTGCGATAACGCAGCCGATATGGAATGGTCGCCAACTAAAGACAAAATATGAACAATCCAAGATCATGGCAGAACAGGCTGAAATTCAGTTTAAACAAGCGGTACTTGTGGGGGTGGCGGAGGTTTCCGATGCATTGGTGAAAATTCAGAAATTGGAGGAGCAGCGTTTAATTGCTGGGGAGGTTATCAAACAATCCCGGGAAATTGTCGACAAGTCACTGCTGCTTTACAAATATAATGAAGCCACCTATTTGGAAGTGATTATTGCGCAGACGAACCGACTGCAGGCAGAAATTGATCTAGCAACAGTCCAAGCTCAAAAACTTAATAGTATAGCCATCTTGTATCGCTCTTTGGGCGGAGGCTGGTTGTAACAAGAAAGCTCGATAGGATGAAAAAGAGTATTTGTATTTTGATAAATCCAAGCACCAGACCATTCGAGTTTACGATAGGACATGAGTTTATTGGTAAATTTCAGGAGTTTGTGCTGGTCGATTCAGATTTGGATTTCTTAGATCATCTGGCACTTCAACTTGAAAAAATGGACAAATCGGTCATGATCATCGATCGGCTAGATGAACTTTATCGGTATGTGTGCCATAGCAGGGCAGACAGGCAGGAGTCAATCGAATTTAAGTTTTTTTAATTAAAGCGGATAGTAAAGCAAAATAAGATGAGTCATTTTGTACATACATTTTCGATCAGTAGTACGGTGCTGACGAAGAAGAAAGAAGTTTTGGATTACCTGAACCTAAGGGTTCCCGGAATTTTATTTACTGCGATTTATCTGGACGATCATTTAACTTATCTGTTCGTTAAGACCAAAGGCCGAGTCAGCGATTTAATTCTACTCCTTCTAGTGCAAAAAGGAATCGTGACCCAGCTGCTCAGTTCAGACATTTCCAACGGAAATGTCGATATTCCGATCATCGTCTGATCAAAATATTACCCTTAATTTCATGGAAAGCCCGACAGGTTGTCGGGCTTTTTTTGCGTACATCTTCCCGAGTTGAGGGCAGTAATTGCTGTTGAGGATTTTTAAGGATACCAGTTCACGCATATTGCGTTCTATTTGAACGCTAAAGGATGAGCTAAAATTGATGCAATATGATACATTGTATCAATTTTACGTCGATTTGTTCCACCATGCTGAATTGTCATAAAAATTCTGTTCATTAGGCCTTTGTTTGCTATAGCCTTGATTAGGTACTGTGTCAACTTCTCTAAGAATTGCCCTGTAGAAAATTACGGCATTGAAAGCCGGTCAATCTCCTGTTGATTCCTTCGGATGTACATTAGCGCGCTAATTTTATAGTTATAGCAGATCAATTATGAACTCGTTCTATTCCATATAACCACATGAAAAGACAACATCGTTCCGTTTTTTTAAATTCTATTGTTTTAAGCAGCACAGCCTTTTTGGTTCTAGGTGTTCTTTTTTCCTGTTCGAGTAACCGGGGATTTTCTGGGAAGCAGGAGTCGATATATCGGCATGAACTTGATCGTTTAAAGGAGGAGGCGAAAAATAATCTAACAGATAATATAAAAGAGTTCAATGCTTACGAGCACCGGCCAAAATCGGACGGAGCTTTTGACGAATCCAACAACAAAGACTTTTTGGTCAATAACATTCCGTATTTTGAGAGTTCCAACGATACCCTAAATCGCGTGTATAATTATCGTTGGTGGATGATCAGCAAGCATCTTCGGGACTATTACGATCCACATGATTCAAAGAAATATTGGGTTATAACAGAATTTTTCGGGTATCCCGCCTGGGGATCCTTGAGTGGAGCGATTACCTGCCCAACGGCGCACCAGTTTTACGATGTACGTTGGCTTCGTGATCCAAAATACCTTCGATCTTATGCCGAATATTTTATGCTTGGATCAGCTTCCAAATTAAATCAACGGGAAAACGGTAATTTTTTGACCCATTTGAGCAGGCCCGAAAGTGTTCATTTTTCCAGCTGGATGGTCGATGGTATTGAATCATTTTTAAAAATTCATCCCGATCAGGCCTGGACGCAAAAGATGCTTCCCGCAATGGAGACCCATCAGCATCTTTTGGATAGCCTATTCACTGTAAAAAATCCAAATGCGAAGACCGACGGCATGTACAAAATTCTGGATCTGTACGATGGTATGGAATTCAGCCTTTCGGCGGTACTTGGCTTAATTGCAAGTAAAGGACCTTATGCTATTTATACCGATAGTACATGGAGAGATCTTTATTTAGGTTGGGGGACGACAGACAAGGCTGCAAATACGACTGCGGCGAAAGACTTTCCATTGGCCTTTACCAAAGGTTATCCTGATTTTTATTTGGTGCGCCCATCCGTTGGAAGTTATTCCTTTGGAAATACCAACGCATTGTACAATCTCTACAGACTGGAACAGCAACAACATCCTTCGATTACGAATAAGGCGAAAGCAGATTATTATAAGGTTAGAAGCCAGGAAATACAGCAGAAATTTCTCGGGACACTTTGGAATTCAGATGATGGTTTTTTTAATACCTTGACAGCCGGTGACAATGCTTATGGTGTTTGGGATTACGAAGCGCGGGTGCGGGAATCCGTTGGTTATACCCCTTGGTATTTCAATATGATACCGCATGCGGATAATAAAAAGTATGAGGTAGCTTGGACGATGTTTACTTCCGAAAAAGGTTTCAATAACCATAAAGGAATGACCACGGCCGAAAGACAACATCCCTATTATAATGAGCAGGCTTATGCCTGGAATGGCAGAGGATGGCCTTTTCAAAACTCGGTCGTCTATAAGGCATACAGCAACTATTTAAGAAATTATAAAAATCAAATCACTGCGCAGGACAAAGAGACCCTGTACGAACAAATTATGAAGCTTACACGGCTTCACGGTTATGCCCACCCAAATATCGGTGAATGGTATATACCAAGTGATGGTGAGCAATTTGGTGGGCAGAATGATTATTTTCATTCAACCTATCCAGACATGATCATAGCAGATCTCATTGGATTTAAGGCATCCCATCACAACAGCTTTCAGGTTCAGCCACTTATACCTGCTGGCAAAATGGATTATTTTTACCTCGGAAACTTAGACTATCACGGGAAAACAATAGACATTGTCTGGAAAGAAGACTGGGATCAAAACAAACCCGGAAAACAGTCTATGTTATGTATTTGGGTAGATCATGTTTTAAAGGCAAGCAGCAAAGATCTTGGTGTTAAAATAGACGTAAATTTAGACTAATATCAACAGGTGTTTAACCAGTTTAAAATCCATCGATTGGATGAATCTATTTGAACGGAATTTTAAAAAATAAGACTCTATTGCACAACCGTCCTTTTAATTATACGGAACTCAATCGTTAAATTTGAGAAATTGAGCGGTACAATGATAAATGATTATAAAAAATATGAGCTATTTGGAAGACCGATGATGCAAAAAATTGCATTGAAGGCACCATTTACATTTGAATTTCCAGTAGCGGAACAGGCTTGCTTCCTCTATGTGCTGGAAGGGGAGATGCAATACCAGGCAAATGATGGAGAGCTAACTATTGCGAAGCATTATTCCTTATTGCTGAATTGTATTAATTCTGGAAAGCGAATCCACGATGTGAATCCAAGGCAAGATTGTCAGCTGTTAATCGTCACTTTTTATCCAGATACCTTGAAGAAAGTTTACGATAGAGAGTTGCCCTCGTTGCTGCTTGAGCCTGAAAATATCATTTCAAACCAATCAAAAGAAAAAATTGACAATGATTTCCTGATCCAGAAATATGTGGAAGGCTTGCTGTTCTATTTTGAAAATCCTTCATTGATCAATGAAGATATACTGGTGCTCAAATTAAAAGAAATTATATTGCTCCTTTCCCAAACGAGAAACGCATCGGTCATACGGGTGATATTATCACAGCTTTTTTCTTCAAGTACCTATTCGTTTAAACAGATCATTGAAGCCAATCTCTTTTCCCAATTGACCATTGAGCAGCTTGCGGAACAGAATAATTTGAGTGTTTCTTCATTTAAAAGAGAGTTTGCCAAATTATATCAGGATACACCTGCCAGCTATATCAAAAATAAGAAGCTCGAAAAGGGGGCAGAGCTCCTTTTGGTTTCCGATCAGCGTGTTTCCGAAATTGCCTTTAACTGTGGATTTAACGACCTCGCAACATTTACAAAGAGTTTTAGTGACAAATACCACATATCGCCAACAAATTATCGTCGACAGCTTAAAAGCAACTAAAAACCACTGGTCACTTGTTTATGGTATTCCATTTTTATCGAGGGGACCAAGTTTTCTCCAATAAGATTGTAGTCCTGTTCTTTGAACTAAAACATCAAATCTTTGAACGAAATCAAAAAACCATTTTTCTGATTCTATTGCAACTTTGTAGTGTTCCATTAAAGGGTTGTTATTCCATGGATTGTACCGTGAAAGCGTGGCAACGACCTTACATTACAGGAACATTTTTTTGAAATTATCAACGTTAAAAATAGAAAAAATGAATTTATCAGGTTTAGGAGTTTTCCACACAGTTATTGGTCTTACAGCACTTTTAGGCGCTGTATTAGGATTTATCAGCTATGGTAAGATCAATCTTAACGTATTATCGGGGAAGTTATATTTTTATGCGACAGCTATCACTTCTCTTACGGCATTAGGAATTTCGAAACAGGACGGCTTCAATGCTGGACATGTTTTTTCACTCTTCATCTTGGGTCTTGTCACGGTAGCCTATTGGCTGCATGCAACAAAGAAAAGTAGTACGAAGGCCCGGTATTTTGAGAATTTTCTATGGTCATTCAGTTTTTTCTTGTCGCTCGTGCCTACTGTTAATGAGACCTTTACCAGAGTTCCGGTCGGACATCCCTTGGCAAAGGATATAAATGATCCAATTATTGGACAGACCCTTCTTGTCCTCTTTGTGCTTTTTATTATTGCAGTCATTTTTCAATACTTCAAACAAAAGAAAATCAACACTGAATTGGGGTCAGAACTAAAAAGTCGAATCCAGTAGATTTATTTGATCCAGGCCGTTCCCGAACGTTCATCTTTAGCGCCTTTCGATTCATGTGATGCTGTAATCTAGTTTGTTGTACATTATTTAAAATATGACAAACTAATCTTTTGCTTTTATTGTTAGGTCTTGTATAAGTTTAACAACATAATCATTTTGAAATATATGCTTAATTACGATTGTCTAAAGAAATTAAAGATGTGCAACGGAAAAAATAATTCAACGGGATTACTTCTCGCGATGGTGGCTGGGGCAGCAGTTGGTACATTGGTCGGTCTATTACTGGCGCCGAATAGTGGAAAAAAAACGCGAAAAAAAATCAAGGAAAAGACAAAGGATCTCAAAGAACAGGCAAAACATACATACGAAGAAGTAGCCGATAAAGTGAAAGAAGAGTACGATCATGTGTCATCCTCGATTAGCGAGACAGCAGGTCATGTGGCTGATAAGGTCTCTGATGAATTTGATAAGTATAAAGATCAAATAAGTGCAAAGACCGCCGAAGAGACTAAAACGATTAAAGATGCAATTAAAGATCAAAAAGAAAAATAATCTTTGTTGATTCAAACAGCAGACCGGGTAATACTATGGCACGGTCTGCTGTTTATCTTTTGATCTTCACCTCTTAAATCATGAATATGTCCATGCCCAGATGGACCATTTTTCCTGAATCCAATGGCCATTCGATGGTCATGGTTAGCTTTCAGCAACTTAGTGAAAGCCCGCTCGAAATTCCAGGGGTGAAAGTTTGGTTTTTGTTTTAAACAATTTGCTGAATGACTGTGAATGTTCAAAGCCTAATTCATAAGCAATCTGGCTAACAGAAAGCGCCGTTGTTGACAATTTCTCCTTTGCTTTTTCAATTAGTTTTTCGTGAATATGCTGTTGGGTGCTTTGTCCAGTTAGTACCTTAAGCAAACTGCTGAGGTACTTGGAAGAAATATTTAAGCTATCTGCAATGTATTGAACGGATGGAAGACCCTGTCCGATCAGACCCTCTTTAGAAAAATAAGTATTCAACAGTTCTTCCAGGCGATTTAAAATCTGATGATTGGCTTTCTCGCGCGTCAGAAATTGTCGGTTGTAAAAACGCTCCGAATAATTGAGTAATGTTTCAAGGTTTGACACAATAATGTTTTTACTGAATTTGTCCATATTTGCTCGATATTCCCGTTGGATATTTTCAATAATATTGTTTAGAGTTTGCTCTTCACTTTCTGAAAGAAATAAAGCTTCATTGGCTGAATAATCGAAGAATTCATGCTGTTTAATCGTTTTCGCTAATGTGGTATTCCATAAAAAGTCGGGATGAATAAGCAACATCCAACCGCTTCGGTTGGCGTTGGCAGCAGCATCATTTTCTTCCAGCATCAGCAATTGATTGGGCGACATAAAGCCGAGTACACCATTGTCAAAATCAAAGAGCTGCTGCCCATAGCGCATTTTGCCTGTGATACCTCTTTTATTGGAGATGACATAAAAGTCAAATAATAAGGCCGAAGCATCATCCAAAGGAGAACGTTTCATCTTTGAATAGTCCACCACACTCAGCAATGGATGCTCTGGTTGTGGCAAACCTCTTAATTGATGAAATTCGCTAATCGTTTTTATACGCTGTGTTCGACTTTGTGGCATATAACAAATTTATAAATAATTCTGCTGAACATCGTCCAATAAACCGATCTGCGTAGGCGACCAATTTAATCGCTGCTGCGTCTCAAAACTTGTCGCCGGGCTGTCGAAGGTGATGAAATGGCTCAGCCATTGAAAATGTTTGACAATATCTTCATTCTGTAATGAAGTAACAGGCAAATTTAATTTCGCCCCAATCAGTTCAGCAATCGCGCTGATTTTAATACCAGTTTCACCAATCGCGTTATACAATGCGCCGATTTCGGCCTTCTCGGCCGCCTGGCAGAAAACTTTTGCGGCGTCCAAGCGATGAACCGCCGGCCAACGATTGTTGCCATCTAAGGGAAAGGCCGAAACACCATGATTGTGCGCAAATTGAATCAAGCTTGATGTGAAGCCTGCCATAAATCCAAGATCACTGCTGCCGTGGACAGAGGGCGGTAAGCGAACCACTGAAGCATGCACACCTTTTGCCGCCAAAGCCATTGCAGCAGGTTCTGAACCTCGTGGTGAATTTAGGAGGGTACTTTCTTCGGTGACGAACCCGTTGATAAGGGGTAGACCCAAGGTCCCCGCTGTAACGACAAGTGGTTTTTGTGTGCTGAGCAGCGCCTCACCCAAGGCATTGATCGCCTTGATATCAATTTCGGCAGCTTTTGCGTATTCATTTGCGAACATCAGATCGTGGGAAAACCCCGTATGGATGACGGCGTCGGCGTTTGAAGCGGCTTGTTTCAATAGGTCCAGGTGTTGAAGATCGCCAGGGAGTACCTGAGCACCTAAATTGGAGATTATCTCTGCTGATTTTTCTGAACGTGCTAAACCAGTGACTTGATGTCCAGCATTGATCATTTCTTGAACGACTGCAGAACCGATGAAGCCCGAAGCTCCAGTTACAAATACTTTCATAATCTTATTTTTGTTGATACAAAGTTCCGGGTAAAGTTGACGGCAGATGTATCCAAATGTCAGAATGTTGTAGCCATCTTTCAGAAAATTGATGATCCCGTATTTTGTAAGCTACAGTACTTTTCAAAACAAGTCCTCCGCCACGAAATGAGTATAGTATTCCCGAAATTGGGATAGTGTTAACGCTTTGGGATGATCAGTCAAATTGTCCCATATACAAACGATAGTATCTACCTTTTTGCTTTAGCAATTCTGCATGCGAACCGAACTCGGCGATTCTCCCTTTTTCGATCAGACAGATTACATCGGCGTTTCTTATAGTCGAAAGTCTATGAGCAATGACGAAGCTTGTTTTGTTTTGCATTAGCCGGTCAATACCTTCCTGAATAGCGATTTCAGTTCGTGTATCAATCGAGCTGGTCGCCTCATCCAATATTAAGATTGGTGTATTGGCTACAGTTGCTCGGGCGATGTTTATTAACTGCCGCTGTCCCTGACTCAGATTGGCCCCATCATTGGTCAATTCGGTTTTATACCCTTGCGGCAATTGCATGATAAAGCTATCTGCTGCGGCAAGCTTCGCTGCGGCTATCACTTCATCATCCGTTGCGGTGAGCCGGCCATAACGGATGTTTTCCATAACCGTATCAGTAAACAAATGGGTGTCCTGAAATACAATAGACAGCTTTTTACGCAATTCATTACGATCCAACTTAAAAATAGATGTCTTATCTAAAAGAATATCACCCGATAGCAACGGGTAGAAGCGAGGCAGTAAATTGATAATTGTCGACTTGCCGGCACCAGTTTCACCTACGAAAGCGATCTTTTGGCCTGGCTTTACGTCGATGTCGATATCAAATAAAACCTGTTTTTCGAGTACATAACCAAAATTTACATGCGATAGTGTCACTTGTCCCCGAACCGGGGCTGGCAATGGCAGTGGATCGACCGTTTCACTTTCGGGAGCCGTGTCAATAACGGCGAAAATACGTTCTGCGCCCGCCAAAGCTGCCTGTAGGCTATTGTATTGGCTGGAAATCTCATTGACAGGCCGCCCAAATTGCCGTGCATACTGTAAAAATGCAGTTAATCCCCCTAAATCGAATCCACGTGTAATCACTAAAATACCACCAGCGATGGTAGTCAACGCGTAATTAATGGTGCTCATATTCGCCATCAAAGGCATCATCATGCCCGAATAAAACTGGGCCTTTGTTGCTTTTTCCCGCAGTACTTGATTAAGTTGTTCAAATTGTTCAATTGCGGCGTTTTCGTGCCCGAAGACCTTCACCACTTTTTGTCCGCTGATCATTTCCTCTACATAGCCATTGGCATTACCGAGCGCAGCTTGGTTGGCAGCAAAAAAACTCTTGCTTTTGTTGATAATCAGCTTTGCCAGATATAACATCAGCGGGATCATGATCAATGCAATAATAGATAGGATAGGGCTGATATACAGCATGAGGGCGAGTGTTCCCAATAACGTAATTGAGCTGATTAAAAGCTGTGTAATACTATTGTTTAGGGCGTCGCTTACTGTATCCATGTCATTGGTGAAGCGACTCATCAGATCACCATGTTGATGTGTATCGTAAAATTGCAAAGGTAGGTACTGCATGCGGTCGAACAGGTCATTTCGGAGGTTGGAGATCGTTTTCTGTGCAACTTTTATGGTCAGCCGGTATTGCAACATGTTGAAAATTCCTGTAGCGATATAAATTCCGATCATGCTGAGGGCAATATGTCCTAGACCAACAATATCTTTTTTAAGTACATAATTGTTGATTGCAGGCCGTAAAAGGTAGTTGCCCGCTAGTGTCCCCGCAGTTCCCAGCAAAAGTGAAATTAAAATCAGCAGGAGCATCAGCCGTTGCGAAGATAGGTAGCGCATCAATCGCCATAAAGCCTTAAATCCCTGTTGAGGCTTTTCATTTTTAATGCGTCTTGAACTACCGGAGCCAGGTAAACTCACGGGGATGGATTTGTTTGATGTACTCATTAGGCTTCTTCTTTTTGCAGGTGTTGAGACTGATAAATTTCCTGATAGATGGTATTTGTTTGCAGAAGTACATCGTGTGATCCCGAACCTACAATGCAGCCTTCTTCCATGACCAGTATCTGGTCGGCGTGCATGACGCTTGAAATACGCTGTGCAATTATCAATTGTGTGGTGTTCTGCAGATAATTTTTTAAACCTTCACGTATTTTTCGGTCGGTGTCGATGTCCACAGCACTTGTACTGTCGTCCATAATCAAGATTTTAGGTTTCTTTAATAAGGCCCTGGCAATACATATGCGTTGTTTTTGGCCACCCGAAACATTGACGCCTCCTTGTCCTAATAGTGTCTGATAGCCGTTGGGAAAGGAGCGTATAAAATCGTCTGCACAGGCAATGCTGGCAGCGGCATAAATATCCTCATCTGTTGCCTGCTCATTGCCCCATTTGAGATTTTCTAAAATAGTTCCTGAAAAAAGTTGATTTTGCTGCAGCACAATCGCAATCTGGCTGCGCAGTTCCTGTAGTTGGTAATTTCTGACATCGATGCCATCTACTAAAACGGCACCTTCAGACACATCATATAGTCGTGGAATTAATTGTACCAAAGTGCTCTTTCCGGAACCTGTGCCACCTATGATAGCTAAGGTACGCGCAGGCTTCACGTCGAAGCTAATCGTGTCGAGGTTGGGTTTTTCGCTTTGCTTGTTGTACCGGAAAGTGACTTGCTGAAATGCGATCCGTCCTGCTGTGATAGCGTATTTGTTTTGGAGACCTTCTACAGTATCCGTTAAGGAGGGCTGTTTCTCTAAAACTTCTTCAATTCTATCACCAGAAGCGATTGCCCTTGAAATCATCATGAAAGTCAATGAAAGCAGCATCAAAGAAATAAGGATCTGCGTGATATAACTTAGAAATGACATCAGTCCACCCAGCGCAAGCGTTCCGGTCATTACTTTCTGTCCACCAAACCAGGTCACGGCAACAAGCGACAAGCCCATCACCAATTGCATGACAGGCATGATAAGGACAACGATGCTTGAAGCTTTGGTCGCAACATCCATCAGGTCGAAATTCACTTTGTCAAATTTCTTTTTCTCAAAGTCCTGACGTACAAAAGCTTTTACCACCCGGACATTGAGCAGATTTTCCTGCACAACACTATTAACACGATCAACCGCCTGCTGCATCTTGATAAAAAAGGGGAGTCCTTTGCGTAATAAAATGAAAATACTTAAGGCCAATATAGGCAAGGCAATGGCCATTACGATGGACAGATCCTTATTAATAGAAACTGCAAAGATAATGGCAAAAACCATCATAAGCGGTGCCCTGAGGAGCATACGTAGGCACATCATCATGACTTGCTGCATCATATTAGTGTCGTTGGTGAGTCGCGTAGTAAGCGACGCAGAACTGAAATAATCGGTATCCGCAAAAGCAAAAGATTGTATTTTTCGAAACAAGGCAGTCCGGAGATTCGTCGCAAAACCCACCGACGCGTGTGCAGAGTAATAGATGTTGCACAAATTGGCAACGATGGCAACGATAGCTAACCCGATCATGGCCAATCCAATTTTCAAAATGTAATTGATATCTTTATGCAAGATTCCGTCATCGACAATGATAGACATTAGACGAGGTTGTACAATTTCGCAAAACACATCAATCACAACGAAAAATGGAATAATCAAAAAAGCCTTTCTAAAGGACTTGGTATAAGGGGTAAACGTGGAAAGCTTCATCTGCTTGTATATCCATTAAATCATTTAGTCCAGTTTGTAAGCCTGAACGCTGTTACTCCTAACAGTTGGCACATAAAGCATACCCGAAGATTTGTCGTAGCCGATATCGGCAGCGTTTATCTTTTTGTCCCGTGTATCAAGCAATACGGTATTGGATCCGTCAGCCTTGACATGATAGATCAGTCCTTGCCAGCCAGAAACTACAAATTCGTTGGGTCTAATTTGTACGACACCGTCCAATCCACCTTCCATACCTTTCGATATTACGGTAGTTTTTTTATCCTGATCTATCTTAACAAGCGCGCCATCCGATAGCACATATAAGTCTTTGCCGACAGCCAGCAGCCCGTTTGCGCCTTTGAGATTTTCGGCGTATAGTATAGGGGTGTCATTTTCAATGCGATAAACTTTTCCAAGTCGTGTATCACTCACATAAACGATACCCTTTGAGTCAACAGTAATGTCATTGAGCAGCTCAGCACCATCGATGGTGATTCTTTTAACGATGCTTGCTTTATCGATATCGATGACGGCAATTGATTTAGCGAATGCTTCAGCCGCGTAGAGCCGGTTTTTGTGGATTCCTATGCCCAAAACAGCATTTAATCCTGTCACCCAATCTTTTTTGATAAATTTTCCGTCCATATCCAGTTTACTGATGAATGCCGTTGTGTTAGGTTCGAAGGCGACCGTATTTGATACATAGAGTACGTTGTTTTTGGCATCTACCCAAACGGACTCTGGAGATCTTAGGGTAGTGTCCGATTGCCACTGAGGCGTTAAAGACTTCTGTCCAAACAGGACCTGTGCAAACATGATAAGGGTTAATGTTAACGTAATTTTCATAGAAAATCGGATTGAGGTTTATATTAGTTTAATTTATTCGAGTTAAAAAACGACTACCCAAAGGAACTTTTGGACTTCTGTTAAAGAAGAAATAGTTGTAGTCAAAAATAATCGACCATTGAGCACCTTTAATATACAGAATTTAGATCGTATTGTTTTCTTTTTTCGAAAGAAAACCTCGTCAGATCGCTTAGATCAATTACTTCTTTATCATTAAATTGCTGTAATATTTCTTTTCAATATACAGCAAAATTGCTTTGGGCCCACCAAAAGATTTATAAATAATTTTTCGTTTCATACCGATTTATGGAAGCTGTTAATTTCTTGTTAATAGTTCATTAATGGTCGCTACTAACTTTGATTTCGAGTATAAGCCCAGTACTATTTAGCCTCCCGGAATGAAGGGGGAGTAGGGCGACCTGCATTGAAATAAACCAATTTGTATAAACCAGTTTCAACCATTTATAAAAAAAATCACTTGATTATGAGTATTAAAAAGCAAACAAAATTATGTGTGGTCTTCTTTTTGGCAGCTTTGCTGGCGTCCTGTTCGAAAAGCGAAAAGATGATGGAACAACCACTCCCGAAAGAGGAGACCAAGAAGGCAAATGGCAATAATGGAGTTTCCACGACAGGCGATGTTGTTGGCCAGATTACTGTTGGATACCAGGGTTGGTTTTCCTGCGCTGGTGACAATTCTCCAATGGGAACACATTGGTGGCACTGGACTGAGGCCTGGCAACAGACGCCGTCCCAGGGTAATTTCCATATTCCTTCTTGGCCCGACAACAGTGAATACCAAAAAAAATATAACAGTAATTTACCGGCATTGGGCAACGGTTCACCTGCATCTCTGTTTTCTTCATTTGACGATCAGACAGTCAATGTCCAATTTAAATGGATGAAGGATTACGGTATTCACACGGCGGCATTGCAGCGATTTAATCCCACAGGGATCGAAGGTCCCATTCGTAATGCCATTACCGCTAAAGTTAAAACTGCCGCTGAGCAACATGGTATCAAATTTTATATCATGTATGATGTGTCGGCCTGGGTTAATATGCAGGCTGAGATAAAAAATGATTGGCTAAATCTGATGAAACAATATACCCAGTCTCCGGCCTATGCCAAACAGAACGGCAAGCCTGTGGTCGGTATCTGGGGATTTGGTTTTAATGACAACAACCACCCCTGGTCGGCGGCCGTCTGTCTGGATGTGATTCAGTGGTTTCGCGATCAAGGCTGTTATGTCATGGGTGGTACGCCAACACATTGGAGGCTTGCACAAGCAGGGGGAGATTCGAGAGAGGGTTATATCGACGTTTACAAAGCATTTGATATGTTGTCACCTTGGATGGTAGGCCGTATCGGAACCATTGCAGACGTGGATCATTATGCACAGCATATCCAAAATGCTGATCTACAGTTCTGCAATTTAAATAACATAGATTATCAGCCCTGTGTATTGCCTGGCTCACTGCAGGAGGGGCAACGAAAACATGGTGATTTTATGTGGCGACAATTCTATAATCTGACTTCGCTCGGTGTCAAGAGTATGTATGTGTCTATGTTTGATGAGTACAACGAATCCAATCAGATCGCGAAGACTGCGGCAACTCAACAGGATGTTCCCGTTGGACTGGGGATTAAATCCATGGATGAAGATGGGACTGCTTGTTCTTCAGATTACTATCTCCGGATCACAATGGACGGCGGAAAGATGCTAAAGGGGCAGATATCGCTAAGCCCAAATAGACCAACCTCCCCACAATAAGTCAACTTTTAACATACACAATTGGTTTATATAGTTTAATAGTGCGGCCGAATCTTCGTCATGAAGATTCGGTTTTTTATATTGTTTTATTATCCGATCGGAAAAGCATTTTTCATTTTCAATTCAGACTTTCTTTAGTAACTTTAATCTATGATGAACGCCGCACTTATCGTTTATAAAACTTCACAGAATACGTTTTGTCTTGTGCAACGTTGATCGGCAAGGTTGTCATGTACCATCCTTGCTCCTAGGTCCAAGGGTATTCATCGACCTAAGTTCAGACGATGTTGGGGTGGTTTCGTATATATAGATTGTCATGTTTCAAAAAAAAATAAAAAAAATGCTCTTTATAATTTTATTCATTGTGGCGGTAGTCGCCGCAGGTGTAGCCTATTATTTAGTCACCAATGGTAACGTTAAAGTAGATATGGCCTTGAAATCCGCTACGCTATATGGATTTGAAGTGAAGGGGCTGGATGGCTCGTCCATTGATTTTGCACAATTTAAAGGTAAAAAGATACTTGTTGTAAACACCGCTTCTAAATGTGGGTTTACACCACAGTACGAGGGACTTGAACGTTTGTATAAAAGATTTAGTGATAAGTTGGTCATTGTAGGTTTTCCATCAAATGATTTTTTGGACCAAGAACCTGGTAAAGATGCCGAAATAGCTGCTTTTTGTCAACGGAATTACGGCGTAACATTTCCGATGGCAGCAAAGATTGATGTTAAAGGAAAGCGGCAAGCGCCTATTTATCAGTGGTTGACTAATAAAAGCTTGAACGGTGTAGAAAGTTCCGCTGTCCTGTGGAATTTTCAAAAATATCTGATCGATGAAAATGGCAGGCTTATCAAGCATTTTCCACCAAAAATAGATCCCGAAGATCCAGCAATTGTAGCGCTGATCGATTAGTTAGTTAGCGCTCATTCAACTTTTTTTAAACATTTGAAAGTCCGCGGTAGTGGATGGCAGCAGAATGGGAGAAATTCTTTAATAGAACCGCAAGTTAAATTACTGATGAGTTCATCGATTGATTTACCAACTTTTCTAAATCCTGTACCCTTAAAATCTGTTATATAAATATCCAGTTCACCTGCTGCTTCAATTTCATAGTCCCAAAAGAGATAGTAGCCATTGTCGCTGGAAGCGAAGGGAAACAATCGCTTTAGGATTGGCAGCGAGCAGTCAGGACCTATTTCAAACCAGATATCATCATTTTTAACATCATCAATATAGGTACTTCTAATTTCATCGGATCTAACAGTTAATGAATCTCCATAGTTGCCCATCGGAATATAAATATGAAATTCACCTAATGATAACCCATATCCATAGTTTTTTACAAAGGATTTGTATGATTTAGGAAAATATTTTCCATTCGGGAATCTAAAATTCTCGAGAATTGACTGATCTCCAAATTCAGAAGGTGTACCTTCTATTTGCAGATCAAAAGTGTTATTTAGCATGACGTTTTTATAAAAATTAGCATATTATGATTCAAAATTTCCTGCCTATTGTTGATTTTTTTTGACTTATTTCTTTACCGCCACTTGCTTACCTGCAGTACTTTTTCATCCAGTTGCGCAGCCAATGATTTCACCCGCGCTTTTAAGATCAATTTTCTACCAGCAATTGTTCTGGTAAAAATTAAATCACAATTTCCTACATGTGCTTCCCACTGATTGCTAAAATATTCGGCAAATTCTTTTTTGCGTGCCAGCAATTCCGGAACGGCATGATAATCTTCCTGCTTGACAAAAAAGGCAAATTTGTTCTTCCTGACAATCACATAACGTGGATTATTGATCGGCGCAATAATCTCTTGTAATGCGTTGATAAATACTGATTTGTCGTATGTTGTTCCACCTTCTAAATGGCAGTAAACAGCACCGAAGCGGTCAACTTGCGTTTCCACGCGTACTTCGTTTTGATCAGTCCGAATGATGTGTGCTTTTAGCAAGCCATTTAAGAGTGCAGAGCTCACTTGGTTGAGATCTTTGGAAATATCTCGGTATTTCAAATATAGTCTGAGTGATTTGATTGTATTTCTCCCAAAAAGCAGCATGCCGACTGCACCCAAACTGGCTATATAAATATAAAAATCTTTCAGGCTTTGCATATTTTTTAATGCTCTAAAAAATCCTTGAACGTTGTCAAGTCCAAAACCTAGCCAGGAAGCGCCTACTGTCGCCAGTACATTTCTAATTGTTTTGTTGAGATACAACGATTTTACACGCTGATAATCTTGTTCTTCCGCAAAAGGTATCTTGATCTCCTCCACAAGATTTACACCTTTGGTAAGCGCATCATTCCACCGCTGCCTGAGGTTTTCCCGATTGGCAGCAAATAGTAGCATTTCCGCATTTTTCCGTGAAATTTCTCCAACGTTGTTTATGTTTTCCGGTAGATCAAAACGGCCTATACCATTTTCAATTTCAGGTTCTTGTCGCAGCGAGACGCCGACAAAACTTTTGAACCGTCGTTTTAGTAATTTAAGGTCATCACCACCCGTTGCGGAGGTGGAGTCTGCGCATACCAAATGCCAGATATTTGCCGTTTTATCCTTATTGCCCTGTTGCGCTCTAATAGCCCGACCTCGCATCTGATTGGAAAGTACAAATGAGCCGACAAAACTTGCTAAAATCAACGCATTGATTGCCGGAGCATCCCAGCCTTCACCTAGCAATGACTTGGTGCCCAATAAAACTTCTATTTCTCCAGCCTGGAATAGCTGTGTGACAATGTGAACGATATCATGTTTAAGACCCTCTGTCTGGTTTATTAAAAGGTAATTTGCATCAAATGGAACAGGGCTCGTAGAGCTGTCAAAGATACCATATTTAGCAGCAGTAGCTTGAAAGGCTGGGTAAGTGCTCGCCGGAATAATAATCATGGATCCTGTAAGAACAGCGATTTTCTTATTATTCTTGTTTTCCCGTCTTAATTTTTCGAAAATCGGGATGACACCTATTTTGTTCAATTCAAGTGTATTGTGGTCGGCGTTTATATAGAATTCTTTTCGGATGAAATCCGAAAGAACGACCAGTCGGAGGTCTTTACCCAATTTTTCATATTCAAAATCCACAATCGCTGTAATAGCGTCCATTTTACTGATACTGGATGTTAAATATTGTCGCACACGGCTATTTTGGGAAAAGTTTACCTGTTTTCTTTCCATGGCACCGTGTCGTTGTAATTTATTTTCCAGCGCGTTTCGATGTTCTGCAAATGCATTGAAATGCACTTTTTCCTGATGTAGGTAAAATTCGAGTAGAATTTCGAGCCATTCATAATCCAGGCGAGGTATTTTGAAATCTTTGCCACCGATGATCTCCATATGGAGGTCGGGAATTGGAATTTGGTTGGCATGGAGAAAAATTAAGGCTGCCGAGTAATATTTCAAGTTATTGTAGATCAAGTCGAGATCATCCATCGGGTTTAACCACATCGGATGATTTTGGATCGCCTGTAGTAGGATTTCGTCTGTGGTTAATTCCTTAAATAGCTTGAGCATACTATCCCTATAGTCGGCAATAAACTGTCTTTCCTTTTGGCTAGGATTGGTGAAATAGATATAATCCTGATGCGGACATAGGTCACCTTCAATAACAAGTTCAGGGACCGAAATTTCTGCATCTATAGGGCCGTTGAGGTCCATATAGCGCTGCCATTCTGTTGGAGTGACATCGTAGGGTGGGGTCGCTGTCAGGCCAACGACCGTTGGCTTCAGCTTTTTCTTGATATTGGTTAATGTATGCCACCACTCATTTTTAAGATGATGTGCTTCGTCGACGACAATTGTACCAATTTTTTGGGATTTCAACCCCTTTAGTATAAGCTCAAGGTTTGACCCGAGCTCCGGCGCATCCTGATCATTGCAGGCAGCATGCAGTCCCTGATAGGTTACTACGGTGAAAAATTTCGGCTTCCGGATATCCCTGGAGATCCAGTCCGGCACGGCGTCCGTTTGAAGAAAAAGTTCGCAGAACCGTTGTATCCATTGGTTACGGATGGCACGTGTCGGTGCGAGAATTAGTGTTGGTTTATTGATGCGTATAGCGACTTCAAGTCCCAAAACCGTCTTACCTGAACCAGGAGGTGCCACCACATGTAAATGACCATCTTTAAGATGCTCCTGTAATTCTTCTAGTACCCGTAGTTGGTACTTGCGCCATGAATATTTGAATTTAATTGCTTTAGGGTATTCAGTCAATAGATCCGGATAATTTAAAATTTACACTATATTGTAGCGCAATATACCAATTTTGGTTGCAAATACGATTTGCCGGAGAGACTTGTGAAATTACTTCTATTGATCTCGAATATAAGCGATATATTAAGATTTAATTTCTTTTAAATTAAATATGATGAATACTTGCCGAAGGGGAAAAATAGAGGTTTTATCCAATATAAAGGTGCCTACATAGTACGTTTAAAGCACTTTCAGAGCACTAAGCTCTTGTAACTAAACAGTGCTATATCTGTGCTTAGCATGTGCTATATCTGTACTTGGTCTATAGAGCTTTCCAAAAAGGGCTAATTTTAAGCCCTGAATTTTGGAGGGTTGTTAATTAAAAGTTAATAATAGGTAGGGGTAATTAGGCGACGTTTTATCTTCCTTTGGCCTTATTGGATGGCGTAATAATTAATATTCGCCGAGACTGACTTTAAATTCGTGTATCAGTACCGGTAATTAACATGATATCTTTGTAGTGTACTTGAAGGATTTATCAATGAATAAACAATAGTAATTATAAAAATACGGGTAACATGGGAAAAATTATATTCAGATTTTGGTTGGTTAATGTACTGATAAGTGTCGCGCTATTTATCCTATATCGACTTGTTATTGCAGAGACGAATACGGCTGCTACAGGATTTCTGGAGACGATTATAGTTATACTGGACATTGTTGTCAATTTAGGTTTTTCAACAATTTACCTTTTCGTAGTGATTTTATGTTCTTTACTATTTTTTCTAAATCACATCGAAAAAATTCGCCGAAATAAAGTATTATCGTTTCTGACATTTTCGGGAATACCTGCTGTTTGCCTGGCCTTACTGATTATTTATATTTTGGTCGGGGTTTATAAATATCATATGGTTCTTGACCCCTTAAAAATGCTGCTTCTGTTTTCGGTTATTTATCTCGCCTGCACCATTTTAGAATTTGTCCTGTTTAGGAAAATAATCGAAAAACAACAGGCTGTTGTAAAACCTCAGCAATAAAGCAGTAGCATGTTCTCTCGTCCGACTTGTTCTTTAATCAAAATTGCCTGAATTCAGATAACCTGATGATCTTAATGTTTCTAAGATGTGGTTTGCCTCAGCTTGATCCATATCATTCGCAAACTTTATTGTTTTAAAACCATATTCAAATCGAATAGTCCCTCTATTTTTAAACAACGATAAATCATTCTTGCGACCCCAAAAAACAAATTCAAAGGGCTCTTCTTCGATATGAAAATGCTTTACTTCCCGTAGATCAAATATCTTATTTCTGAAAAATATATCATTTTTTCTGGCAATACTCATCTGCTCACGATCTATCACGATGATTTCTTTGCCAATTAAGTACCAAGCTATTGTTTTAATCACAAATAAGCCCCCAGAGTCCAACCGATTAACCAAATGACTGCAAACAACCGATCAAATTCTAATCCGCTATTCCCGTTATTAAAAAAATCCATTACGAATGACCCACCAACGAAATTTAATCCAATAAACCAAGCTACAAGCCACAAACTAAGGAATGTTATAACATGAATATGTTTTTTTTTACTGGGATAGTAATTTGGTATCCGTTTGACGTTTGGTCAATATTTGCAATACCATCATAAGGTCTTTCCATGGTGATAATTTGTGACTATTTTAAAATGGGTTAACTTAACATGGACTAATATGCGAAAAGTCAGAGAATAAAGAAACAATTTTTTATCATTAAATTATACGATATTTTTTAGGATAAACTTTTTGAATTATGCGTAAGTCACAGATCAGTTTTTTTTATTGTCGTTTTCGATGAATTCTAATGCTTCTTCTAACTGATCGTCATCAAAATAGCGCTCTTCTAAGGCCGAGTTAAATAAATGGAGCATTTTGCTTTCAATATTGACTATTGACTTCATAAAATCAGAATGGGATACAACGGCACAGCGTCCGATTTTTTCCAAATGTTTAATTCCCCATAATTCCCCATCAAAAAATGCTTTTAATTTCATGTCTTTCATCACAGACATGTCTTTAACCTTAATCAAAATGTTTACATGCGTATAACCTGCATTCAATTTTTCTTCGAAAAGTTGTTCTATCAATAGCGCATCAGTTTCTGTGAATGATCCGAATAGTTCCAACGCAAGGGCATTGCCCGTAAATTTTTTTATTTGATTGATCATTTTCTGGCATATTTGCTGTCCTTTACAAAAAAACGTAGGGGTAGTGTCGCGTGTTCCTGAGCATAAGCGATACCGATTCGTGCTGCTTTTCCGATTTGTGCGGGGCTGTATTTTAATCCCTGATCTTCAATCCAAATACTGTCGCCGGTCAATGGCGCATCATTAAACGAGGCGTCAATACCCAAGGCTTTGGCCGCAGAACCCGGTCCGTTGGAAAAGCAGGGGTTTTCTGGCAGCACCGGTCTCCGCGATGCCATCACGTCAATGCCAATGAGCGGTTCGATACCCCTGATTAAAACACATTGGGGATCCGCTGCAGCAGATGTAACAATATTCACCAGATGGTGAATTCCATAACATAGGTATACATAGGCCACACCACCTGCACGATACATCGGTTCAGTCCTTGGGGTTCTCTTTCCGTTAAACGCATGGGATGCTTTATCCATAACGCCAAAGTAAGCTTCTGTTTCTACAATTCTACCCCCTGTTAGCAGGCCATCATTTTGCGTAAAGATCACCTTTCCTAACAGATCTTCTGCGAGGAATATAGTATCGGTATTGTTGTAATAAGATTTAAGCAGTTTACTCATCATTTATACATCAAATTGTAAACGATTATGTCAGTCATCTAACGTTGATTAAATATAGGGAAAATCATCATTTTATCACTAAGGAATATTAGTTAAGCAAATGACGTTTAAACTCACCAGTTAGCGCGGATAAAAAGCCTGTTTATCTTAATTTTCGTGAGGCCTAACAGCGGCAATAGGGAAGGTGCATAGGCTGACAAATAGTAAACAATGTATACGTATTGTAAATAATAAGAGTTGAACCTGGGAATTTTGATTATTTTGTATACAAACAATGCTTATGCTCATGAAATACATTGGAATAATACTGTTGAATGCATTCATTTTTTCAATGGGTTGCCGTGCTCAGGATCGCATGTCTTTCTGGATGGCGGTATCATCGAATAAAATCAATGGGGAGCCTATGCGTGGCGTCACACTTAGCTATATGGAGATGCTGGTCCAGGCCCAGCCCTATATCGCTATTAATGGCGATAATATCCTCGTTCCGTATCCAGTGGAAAGGACAATAAAAAGGCAGGATTTTAAATCCTTTACCAATGCACGGATTAGAGCTTATGATAATATACTGCTGGATAGTATCTCTGGAATAGCAGTAGGCAAAGATACGTTGCGCATCAACTTTTTCTACCAAGGTACGGGTGAAGCTGAGAAGCGATTTGTACTCAACTATGTGCCGATAGCGAAAGCGAAATATGAACAGGCAACGCTTGCATTGAAACATCAACGTGACGAGCTAATAAAAAGCATGGTAACCTGGGATGCTTCGGCGTTGGATCTGAACAAAACAAGACCACTTTATTTGAGGGATAGAGATGCTATGGATCTGATCAATCCCATGCAACTTGCTGATGAACTGACGCAAACGAAAGGTAATATGAGTGCGGTATACCAGGCAGCTATCCTCGGCAGAAACGATTCATTGCAGCGTTTCAGAACGATCGGTATACAAGATACGCCTTTTTCAGACCGAATCGCCGCTAGCATAGGCACGAGTTCCTTTGACCATCTCGAATTCTACGTCGATGCTGATCAACATAATCAAGGCATGGCGATGAGCCAGGAAACAATGGCCAATGTTGCTATGCAAGAACTGTTTGGAAAAATAAGCAGTCAGTTGCCTTCGGCCAAGATGAAATCGTTTGGTCTGCCAAAAAAATATGATGACGGCGATTTTTCAGGTATCCATACCAATATTACTTTAACGTGGTCCGCAGCAAATAAGGTCGTTACACTGGTCATTGAGGGTATACCAGATGTCCTTTTTGATCGGGAGGTAGATAACAGTGTGGCACTGAGCGCTGACCCGACGGAAGCAGAAATAAAAAAGGTATTTACACATTATCTTGCACTTATTGACCGAGCTAAGGTTCGGGTTTTTGTGATGTCAAAAGATTTTGATGAGCTGTTGAACCGTAAAGAAAACAGGAGTGAGATCAAACTGCCTGGCCAGCTCTGGGAATATGTAACCTCCTGGAAATACCTTTACGAACTAGATGAATAGGGGACACCGTTTTTTATTTTATAAGATATGGGTTGCACCAAATTGACCAAGCATTAAAGTTGTTGCCGCTTTGATCTTGCGTAAGGAGCTCAAGATCATCGACACCTGTGATGTTTAGATCAAAAAGATGCTGTTCATTGGGTTTGACCTTATGCGAAGAAAGGATTTTTCCATTGCCACGGATGATAAATTGAATGCCCTCTGGTTTTTGAGCGCCGTCACGTAAAGCTGCGATGATCTTTAATTGTCGCCACTTTTTTGCAAGCTTGTACTTATATAGGGATGGTGCGTGGGCATATAATCCTTTGCTATATACCTTAGCGCTGTTTTCTAGAAAAAATAAAGCGTTAGATTCTGCTGTGTAATAATTTCTCGCTGGGTTTTCCCATCCTACGTAAGCTTCTTCCCATGCAGCGTCAGAAAGAAAGATACTGTCCTTTTCTATGCTTTTAAGGTTGATGGGTTGGTCGTCCTGCAACAATTGATTTAAGACACTCAACTTGGCCTGTTTTTGATTATCTAGGCTGTCATTTTCTACTACTCTAACGAGGTCATTGACGGTAGCTTGACCAAAATTGTGAACCGTCAAGAAATGACCTTCTATACTATGGCTAACCATTTTTCGGTATTCTTTTACTGATCCGTTGTCGAATAAAAACAGCATTCTTATTTCATAAGGTATATTGCCTTCAAAAGGAGCAATATCAATTTCTACAGAATTGCTCTGGTTGACTACAGCGGTAAAGCTGTTGCTCAAATACTCGGATGTATTATAAGGGTGGATCAACGCTACAACGCCATATGGTACTGTACCAGCACGGTATAGGAGTTTTAATTTTGTTGTATTTTCAGCTTGAAATAGCGTAAATGATTGTAATAGAAATTCGTTTTTTTGTTGGATAGGTTTTGGTTTCTGTGTAAATATGGGATGACTACTTAGTTGAAATACGGATGCTTTGGAAAATTTAGCTGATTTTAAACCACCCCATTTTTCGTCTTTGTAGTGCCTGCTGCCATGTTCTCCCATTAGGGAAATCGTTTTTGAATTGAACTCATTTGGAAAACCATGATCGTGTGGTAATCCAAATAGGTGGCCCATTTCATGTGCTATCCCACCGAGGTACCAACTGTTGAACTCTCCTACAGTACATGCTTTATTTGTAGCAAACATTTCAGTAAAAGTCATTTTGGTGCTTGTGTCCGAGAGGAGTACCGGATCTAGGAGGTCGCAGTCTGCAACCATGCATAAGCCCGAGGAAGCAGATCCTCTGCCATAGTATGGCGAATGAAAGATGTAGGTGCCATTTTCATCTTTATGGCTTAAAGCATTAATAACAAGGATATGTTCGGTGTTGGGATTGATAGCAGGCGCCAGTTTTTCGAAGATTTCATTTTCTATTTCACGCCCTGAATTTATTGTATAATCATTTGAGGGTTTCGATCCTTGAACCAAGTGGTACCGATAACCCGAATCGTCTGTCTCAAAAGGGATACCATCACTCTTAAATCCCGAATTTCCAAGCTCAGTTTTGTAATAGGAGGAGATATCTTTCAGTGTTCGGTTGAGACGATTTTTCCAATCGGAAGACAGTTTTGCGTCAGCAGGATAAAAATAAACAACCTTAACAGTATTAAGCAGTTTATTTTTATTTGTTGAAATTGCTCCTTGAGCGAATTGGTTGAGTGTTAATAGTAAAAGAGACAGCATTGTCCAGCGGAAGTTTGGCTGACGTCTCATCCATGGTAAATATATAATCGCTATTGATTTCAATTAGGTTTAATCTAGATTTTTATATTATCTAGACACTAAGTTAAATAAAATCAGCATGGTTTTCGTCAATAATATGTATAAGTTCTTCTCGCTCAATAGGACTTATTTTAAAAAGCTGTTCAGGAAACCTAAAATGATACTCGTTTGGCTCATCAGGCTGACATGGCTCTGTCCTGGGATAATGGCTAATTGGGATTTCGGCATTTGTCCAAAGTCGCCAACTATCGCGCCACCTAATAACTGATATGTTTTTGCAAGTTCGATCTTATTTAGGCCGTCGTTGTCTCCGGCAATTATTAATACAGGTGAAGATATTTTGGCAATATTAGCATCCTCCAGATCAAATGGATGTTGCGCCAAAGAGATCATCTGTTCTAAAAATTTCGTCCACTTTGTTTTGTCTGGAGCAACTGCGTCATAGGCTTGCTGCATCGGACTATTTTCAAATAGTGCTGGTTTCATGTTCTTGAAGGCGTTGTTAATTTCCGGCATCCATCCATTGCTTTTATAGGTGGCAGAAATAATGACTAATTCATTTATACGCTTCGGATATTGAAAGGCAAATTTGTAGTCTACGGCACCTCCAAAGCTATAGCCAAGCACTGCAGCATGTTCAATTTTCAGATAATCCATCAGTCCGGCAACATCATCTGCCAGTATTGCATGATCAAATTTTCTATCGGAATAGGGAGAATGGCCATGTCCTTGCAATTCAATAGCGATGACTTTTCTGGTTTTTGCCAATTCAGGAATTAGTTGGCTCCAGTTGGAATTGATCGTCATAAAAGCGCCATGTAATAGGATAATTGGCTTTCCAGTGCCATAAATTTCATAATATACCTTGTTGTCCTTAAGGGATACCAAGCCTTGGGCCGAAGGTTTAACCTGTTGGCCATGTGATTGCATAACAGTAGACATCATAATAATACAGAGTAATGATTTAAAAATAATATTAGTTTTGATAAGTGTGTTCATAACAGATTGATATAAAATGTACTAACAAATGTCAGAACGATTTCGCAGGAAGACACTGTAGAAATACGACAAATAAAGGGGCAATTGCGTCAACATGGGGCGGACTTTGTAGAACTACCGTAAAATGTTTCGGTGCGTTGCGAAGGGATATGTTACGTTTCACTGGCTGACTGCGGTTTAAAGAAAGAAGTAACTGATTTTCATTGAAAAATGAAGGAATTGATATAAGAATGACAATGTAAAGATGTAAGTTTGTATATCACCAATATTAAATTTAAGGTTATGCTATATTTAGGAATTCTGGTCTTTTTTGGACTTATTACATTATTTGCTTCATTTTATACGGTAAAACAAGAATCTGCTGCTGTGATAGAAAGGCTGGGTAAATTTTTAAAAGTAAGTCATGCTGGTTTGCATTTAAAAATTCCGTTTTTGGATCAAATATCTAAACGTCTGAATCTTAGAATAAAGCAATTGGATGTTATAATTGATACCAAAACACTGGATAATGTTTTCATCAAGATGAAAGTTTCTGTCCAGTATCAGGTAATTAGAGACAACGTAAAAGATGCTTATTATCGTTTGGAGAATCCCGAAAATCAGATCACATCGTATGTTTTTGATGTTGTGCGTGCTGAAGTCCCAAAAACAAAATTAGATGACGTTTTCGTAAGAAAAGATGATATCGCCATTGCCGTAAAAAGTGAGTTGCAGGATGCGATGCAAAGCTACGGTTACGATATTATCAAAGCTTTGGTGACAGATATTGACCCTGATGAACAGGTCAAACATGCCATGAACAGAATTAACGCTGCTGAACGCGAAAAAACTGCCGCAGAATATGAGTCTGAGGCTCAAAGAATACGAATTGTTGCAGTAGCAAAAGCTGAGGCGGAATCAAAAAAATTACAGGGACAGGGGATCGCAGATCAGCGAAGAGAGATTGCGAAGGGATTGGAAGAATCGGTGAAAATGCTGAATGCGGCCAATATCAATGCACAGGAAGCTTCTGCGTTAATTGTGGTTACACAGCATTATGATACGTTGAATGCTATTGGAGCCAATAGCAGAAGTAATTTGGTCTTGCTTCCTAACTCGCCGACAGCAGCAAGCTCTATGCTGAATGATTTGGTTGTTTCAATTGCAGCGGCACAGAAGATTGATGGACATAGTAGTGCGCAATTGCCTGATCTTCCTAAAGATGGCGGTCTTCAGGGATAGAAATCCAAAGAAGCTCTTCCATATACGTATTATCTAAATGTTGATGTAACTGAATTCCTCAAAAGCAGGATATGGGATAAGATTACCAAGGGTACCACTAGTCATTTCTCGCGGCAGCATTTTAGTTTTGAATAACGAATAGAGAATAAATTCTATGGGAATACGCAAGATATGAATCGCCCAAAGCAAATACATATTTATTTTTGTATTAGCCAATGACTTCGAACAATAAACGATTGTTATAAATGTAGCCAATAGCGTTAAGGCGAAAGAAGGGGGGAATTGTATGAAGAGTCCGGCGAGAGCGGCGAATGATATGAAGAGTGACCAAATAATATAAACTCGTATAGTAAGTTTGTGCCGTACAGCGAACCAAAATAGTACAAGGCAACTTATTGTAATAGCTAGAAACAGATTTTGCATGATTAAAAAGCATTAATCGTATAAAACTAAAGCATAAAAGGCCTAAAATACTTGTCTTAAGACAAGTATTTTAGGCCTTTTATGC